>WNGJ01000478.1_pt1 | contig 69992 bp, 68 predicted proteins | sample 5400611 | NCBI WGS metagenome assembly WNGJ01 (sample SAMN13153375, study PRJNA577476) | soil metagenome | isolation source: 40 cm soil or saprolite under Garry oak tree replicate 1 | place: USA:California | collected 2016-06-15 | reverse complement strand
AGCGCAGATAATCTATCGTGTTGACCTTCCGCCCAGCGAAATTCGATCACCACATTGAGACCTTCCGCGTATCCGCTTTCGGCGAGACCTTGGCGGAAGGCTCTTACACGGCTGGCGAATGCGGCAGGCGTCTGGGCACCAAGATATCCGATTACCGGCATCGCCCCTTGCTGCGCGCGCGCCGCAAGGGGCCCCGCGGCAGCCGCTGCACCAAGAAGAATGATGACATCGCGCCGTCTCATGGGTCTAACCCGAGCCATTGTATCGGCAAGACTATAGCACCCAGGAAGAGGCGCGAGTGCATTCCAGCTCATGTTGTTGGGCGCGGCGCGATGTCTCAGCTCGGTCAAACTGAGAAGAACTTAGTGCGAGCATATGTTTTCCGCTTTGCCCTCGAACTCGGACATTGCTCGATGCAGTCGGTAGGTCGCATTCGTGCCATATCCGGAAGTGGGCAACCACTCGGCATATCAACGTTCCACGCTAGAGTCTTACGGCGCGACCGCCGCAGCAGTGGTCGCGACCGGTGTAGAGCTGAAAAAAACCTGTCAGCTTGTTGCGCAGCTGAGAGCGACGCTAACCAGGCGTCTGCGTCTTCCGTCGAAATAAGGCCCTAGCCAGGGAGAATGCAACCATCAAGCGCGACCCAGTATGCGAAGCAGTCCTCGTGATACGCGCGGTTGATGATCGTAATGGGACCCTTACCCGCCGAGTCTGCGAGAGGATGAGACGACGATGGAGGATCGGTCTTCCCGCCGCGTGCGAACACTGGTGACCCGAAAGGCCCAACGAGGCCTATCCGCTAATGAGATCGCGTGTGCGCTGATATCCATGATGGCCCGGAGCACATGCTCCAATCAGAGACCGAATATATTGACGCAACAATGCGAAAGGCTCAAAACGAGCATATGTCTTCCGGTCTACGCTCAATAGCGAACATTAGACGGCCGGTCTCTTGAGTGCCGTGAGCGGCCATCCCTATACTTCTTGGGTACGATGGGAAGCAAATGTGCTATCTCTTGCGCCGCGCGTGGCGTGCGCTCGGGCCTCGGAGAGCACATGAGGCAACGCGAATTCATCAACCTACCCGGCGCCCGACGGCCAGACCGGTGCGGCGCGGCCTACCGGTACGTAGATCGCGTCCCCTCGGGGCGCGAAGCCGGCCGAGCTTCCAGTGCAGGCGCCGACCAAATTCGAGTTCGTCATCAACCTCAAGACCACGCAGGCGCTTGGCCTCAGCCGGCGCTGCTCGCGCGCGACCACAGGTGATCGAGTGAACGAAGGCATGAGCAACGCCATCGCCACGACGGTGGAGAAAACCGGACCGCCGAAGGTCGGCGGCCGGCTGTTTCGAAGGTATGTGGCGCTATTCCTGGCTGTCGTGTGCGTGGCGCTCCTCAGCAACGGCCTGTTCGAGATCTGGTTCTCTTATCAGGAGCGCAAGGCTTCGCTCATCAGCATCCAGCGCGAGCAGGCCGAAGCCGCGGCGGCCAAGATCGGCCAGTTCGTCAAGGAGATCGAAAGCCAGATCGGCTGGACCGCGCAGTTATCATGGTCGGCGGGCACGCTCGAGCAGCGGCGCTTCGACGCGCTGCGCCTGTTGCGCCAGGTTCCGGCGATCACCGAGCTTGCCCAGCTCGATCCCGCGGGCCGCGAGCAGCTCAAGGTGTCGCGGGTCGCCATGGACGTGGTCGGGAGCCAGGCCGACTTCTCCAAGGACGCCAAATTCACCGAGGCGGTGGCGAAGAAGGTCTATTATGGGCCGGTCTATTTCCGCCGCGAGTCGGAACCCTATATGACGCTCGGGATGGCTAGCGCGCGCCGGGACGCCGGGGTGAGCGTCGCGGAGGTCAATCTCAAGCTCATCTGGGACGTGGTGTCGCAGATCAAGGTTGGCGCACACGGGCAGGCCTACGTGGTCGACGGGCAGGGGCGTCTGATCGCTCATCCCGACATCAGCCTGGTGCTGCGCAACACCGACCTGTCGCGCCTGGAGCAGGTGCGCGCAGCGCGCGCCAGCGAGTCCGGCGTGCCACCGGAGCAGGTGCAGGTGGTCCAGGACGTTCAGGGCCGGCGGGTGCTCACCGCGCACGCGCCGATCGCGCCGCTCGGCTGGCTGGTCTTCGTCGAGCTACCGATTGACGAGGCCTATGCGACGCTCTTCGCCGCGATCCAGCGCGCCAGCGTGCTTCTGCTCGCGGCGCTCGCGCTCGCGTTTTTCGCCGGCCTATTCCTCGCCCGCAAGATGGTGGCGCCCATTCAGGTGTTGCGCGCCGGCGCCGCGCGTATCGGCAGCGGTCACCTCGGCCAGCGCATTTCAATCAAGACCGGCGACGAGCTCGAGGCGCTCGCCGACCAGTTCAACGACATGGCCGGCCGGCTCCAGGAATCCTATGCGGGCCTGGAAAAGAAGGTCGAGATTCGCACTCGCGAGCTCGCACAGTCGGTCGAGGAGCTTCGGGCGCTGGGCGAGGTCAGCAAGGCGGTCAACTCCACCATCGACCTCGAGACCGTGCTGAACACGATCGTCGCCAAGGCCGTTCAGCTCTCCGGCACCGATGCCGGCGCTATCTACGTCGCCGACGAAACGCGCAACCGGCTTCGTCTGCGTGCAACGCAGGGCATGAGCGAATCTCATACTGCAGAGATCACCGAGCAGGGCGTCGGCTTCGACGAGACCCTTATCGCTCAGGCGGCGTTGCAACGCGCGCCCGTGCAGGCTTCGGACCTTCGGGACGAGAAGCCAACGCCGATCCAAGACATCATTTTGCGTGCGGGCTACCGGGCCCTCCTGGTCGTGCCGCTGCTGAGCCCAGGCGGCTTCGTCGGCGTGTTGGCGGTTCGGCGCAAGTCCCCGGGATCGTTTCCTGCGCCGGTCGTCGATTTGTTGCAAACCTTCGCGGCCCAGTCGGCGCTCGCGATCCAGAACGCGCGCCTCTTCTATGAGATCGAGGAGAAGGGCCGGCAGCTCGAGGCCGCAAGCCAGCACAAGTCGCAGTTCCTCGCCAACATGAGCCACGAACTGCGCACGCCGCTCAATGCCATCCTCGGTTACACCGAGCTGATCATCGACAACATCTACGGTGAGATGCCGGACAGGATGCGCGGCGTGATCGAGCGGGTTCACAGCAACGGCCGACACCTCCTCGGGCTCATCAACGACGTGCTCGACCTGTCGAAGATCGAGGCGGGGCAGCTTGCACTTTCGCTGGCCGACTATTCGCTCAGGGAGGTTGTGCAGACCGTGTTCAACTCGGTGGAGTCGCTGGCGACCGAAAAGGAGCTTGCAATGAAGGTCGACGTTCCAACGGATCTGCCACGCGGTCGCGGCGACGAACGCCGCATTGCGCAGGTCCTGCTCAACGTGGTGGGCAACGCCATCAAGTTCACCGATTCCGGTGAAGTGGCGGTCAGAGCCTGCGCGGTCAACGGCTCGTTCACCGTCGCGGTGCGTGACACCGGGCCCGGCATCACCGCGGCCGACCAGGCCAAGATCTTCGAGGAGTTCCACCAAGCCGACAGCTCGTCCACGCGAATGAAAGGCGGCACGGGCCTCGGCCTGTCGATCGCCAAGCACATCGTCGAGATGCACGGGGGACGAATCTGGGTCGAGTCGATGCCGGGTCAGGGATCGACCTTCTCGTTCACGCTTCCGATCGTCGTCGCAAAACAGGCGGGCTCATGATGAAAAAGCGCATCCTGGTGGTGGAAGACCAAGTGGACAATCGGCGAATCCTGCGCGATCTGCTGACGAACGCCGATTACGAGATCATCGAGGCCGAGAACGGCGAGGAGGCCCTCGCCGCCGCGGCGGCACACCTGCCCGACCTAATCCTCATGGACATTCAGCTGCCGATCCTCGACGGCTACGAGGCCACTCGCCGGCTCAAGGCCGATCCGGCGCTGCGCGCGATCCCGATCATCGTGATCACCTCCTATGCATTGAGCGGCGACGAGGGCAAAGCGCGTGAAGCGGGCTGCGATGGCTACTTCGCCAAGCCGTTCAGCCCTCGTCAGCTCCTGGCGGCTATCCGGGGGTATTTGCCGTAGGTCTCGTATCAGTCGCCGACCGGAATGACAGGGGCATTACGATGAACGATCCGCAGCGCATCCTCATCGTCGACGACAACGAGGCCAACCGCGACATCCTCGAGGCGCGGCTCAAGGTGCACGGGTACGAACTATTGCAGGCAGCGGATGGCGAGGAGGCGCTCGCGGCGGTGCAGCGAGATCATCCGGATCTGATCCTGCTCGACGTGATGATGCCCAAGCTAGACGGCGTCGAGGTGTGCCGTCGCATCAAGGGCGACGCGACTCTGCCGTTCACGCCAATCATCCTGGTGACGTCCAAGTCGGACACCAGGGACGTCATCGCCGGGCTCGATGCCGGGGCGGACGAATATCTGACCAAGCCCGTCGACCAGGCAGCGCTGGTAGCGCGCGTGAAGTCGGTCCTGCGTGTCAAGGCGCTGCACGACCAGGTGCAGGCACAGGCCGCCGATCTTGCGGCGTGGAACCGTACTCTCGAGCAGCGCGTGGCCGAGCAACTTGGCGAAATCGAGCGCGTCGGGCGGCTCAAGCGTTTTCTCTCGCCGCAGGTCGCCGAGCTCGTCGTCTCCTCGGGCGACGACCGCATGCTGGAGTCCCATCGCCGCGACGTCACCGTGGTCTTTTGCGATCTGCGCGGCTTCACCGCCTTCTCCGAAACCGCGGAGCCCGAGGAAGTGATGTCGATCCTGCGGGAATATCACGCTGGCCTCGGCGCGCTGATCAATAATTTCGAGGGCACGATCGAGCGCTTTAACGGCGATGGCGTCATGGTCCTGTTCAACGATCCGCTGCCATGCCCCGACCCCTCGGTGCGGGCCGTTCGCATGGCGGTCGAGATGCGGGACTGCATCGCCGGTCTGACGGCAAGATGGCGCAAGCACGGCCACGAGCTTGGCTTCGGCATCGGCATCGCCCACGGCTATGCGACGCTCGGCTGCGTCGGCTTCGAGGGGCGCTTTCAGTATTCGGTGACTGGCACGGTCGCGAACCTTGCCGCGCGCCTGTGCGACCAGGCCAAGAGCGGCGAGATCCTGATCGACAGCAAGGTGCACGCCGCGGTCGAGAGCATGGCCGAGCTCGAGCCGGTCGGCGAGCTTGCCCTTAAGGGCCTGCACCGGCCCGTCCTCGCATTCAACGTGCGTGAGTTGCGGTCATAGCCGCTCCACTACGCTCGCGAAGCCGCAAAATTGATTGATGCCAAGCCTCGAGCCCAGTCATGGAGGGTCAAATGGCAATCGACATCGCAAGGCGGGAATTCATACTCGCGTTTGGCGGTGCTGCAGTCGCTTGGCCGATCGCTGCAGGGGCGCAGCAGTCCAGCCGGATGCGGCGGATGGGCCTGCTCGTGGGCTATGCAGAGAACGACTCCGAAGCGCAGGCTCACATCGCCGCGTTGCGCGAGACGCTCCAGAAACTGGGGTGGACGGCGAACCACAACATTCAGATCAACGAGCGGTGGGCTTCTGGAGACGTCGACAAGATGCACCGTTACGCAGCGGAGCTCGTGCGCCTCAATCCGGATGTCATTGTAGGTGTCTCCGTTTCCGTTGTTGTGGCGCTCCGAAATGAAACCCGATCTATCCCGATTGTGTTCACGCGAGTATCCGATCCGATCGGAAGCGGCTTGGTTGAAACCCTGTCCCATCCCAACGGAAACGCGACAGGCTTCACCAATTTTGAAGCCTCGATGGGAAGCAAGTGGCTCGAATTGCTGAAAGAGATCGTCCCAGGCGTCAAGCGCGTAGCGATCGTTTTCAATCCCGAGACTGCGGCGCGCGGTGGATCCTTTTATCTCGGCCCGTTCGAGGCTGCGGCGGCCTCGCTTGCAGTAACGCCGATCGAGGCTCCAGTGCACAATGTGGGCGACATCGAAAGCGCCCTTAGTGCATTGGCGTCCGAGCCGAACGGCGGCGTTGTCGTGATGCCGGACGCCTTCACGCCGGTTCATCGCGGGTTGATCATCGCATTGACAGCGCGCTACCGGCTTCCTGCCGTCTACCCATTCCGATTCTTCGCAACAAGCGGTGGGTTGATGTCCTATGGTGTCAATGTGATGGAGCAGTTTCCACGTGCAGCCGCCTATGTTGACCGCATCCTCAAGGGTGCGAAGCCCACCGATTTGCCGGTCCAGCAACCCACTAAATTCGAGCTGGTCATCAACCTCAAGACGGCTAAAGCGCTCGGCCTGAACGTCTCCGACTCATTCCTGCAGCGCGCCGACGAGGTGATCGAATAAGAGGGGCCGCTGCATGTCGGCTTGGGGCCAAATCCGGACCTGGAGCGCATCTGGAATTAGGTCCGTTCACGCTTCAACAGCGGACTAGCGGCGACTACGTCGGCGCGTCCGGTTCGTGCCAAGTGCCGAACGCCGGAAACTTGTCAGTACAAATTTCGATACGGGTCATTCGCACCCGCATCAGCCTTCTCTAAATCGCTTCCACCCCGCACCATTCTGCGATGAACAGCGCGGTGGCTTTGGTTGATTTACGCAGCGAGTCCAGATCGACATATTCGTTGAACCCGTGCATCGCCGCGCCGCTGGCGCCAAAACACAGGCTCGGGATGTTGTAGTTCAGTCCATAGAACCGCGTGTCGGTGAGTGCGGTGAACACGAGATCCTGCACCGCTCCGCCATAGACCGCGCTGAAGGCCTTGCCGAAGGCGGCTTCGGGTTCGGCGGAATCCTTCAGCTCATAGCCTTCCGACAGAAAGCCGGACCATTCGACGTCGGGCGGATTGTTGGAGAGGAAGCGATGATCGCGCGCGGCCGCCGCGACGTGGCTAAGGATCTCCGCCTGGCAGTCGGCCACCGACCAGCCCGGCAGAACCGCGATCCGGCAATCGACATCGCACCAGGCCGGCACGCTGGAGGCCCAGTCGCCGCCCCGGATGATGCCGGGATTGAAGTTGATCGGATGCGTCAGCGCCTTGAAATGCAGATCGCTCTTGGCGCGCTCGTTCCATTCGGCTTCGAGCTTTTCCAGCGCGCCTATCAGATGGTAGGCCGCCATGATCGCGTTGGAGCCGGAGCCCGCCTCAAACACGTGCACGGGAAACCCGCGCACTTTCAACCGGAACCAGATCACGCCGACCTGCGAGCGCACCATCTTGCCGCCGGTTGGCTCCGGAATGAAGCAGGCATCGGCCCGATAGCCGCGCTGCAAGGTCGAGAGGGCGCCAACGCCGGTGCTCTCCTCCTCGATCACGGACTGAAAGTGAATCCGTGCCGTCGGCTTGAGACCCGCAGCCCTGATGGCATCGAGCGCATAGAGCGCGCCGATGGTGCCGGACTTCATATCGCAGGCGCCGCGGCCATACATCTTGCCGTCCTTCACTACAGGTGAAAACGGCGGCGTCTCCCACATGTCCAGCGGACCGGCCGGAACCACATCGCAGTGTCCCTGCAGAATCAGCGATTTGCCGGCATTGCTTTGCGGACGGTAGGTGCCAACGACGCTGCGCGCCCTGGAGAAATCATGCTTGATCGGGCCGAAGCCGCGCAGATCTTTCAGATCGTCGACGTCGATATGCCAGTCGTCGACCTCGTAGCCGCGCTGCCGCAGGAGATCGCCGATCATGTCCTGGCACGGTCCCTCGGCGCCGCGGGTCGAGGGGATCGCGACGAAATCGCGGGTGGTAGCGAGTTGCGCATCGAAGCCGGCATCGACGGCGTCGAGGATTCGTTGTTGGTTGTCGGCATTCATGGCGTCGGTGTCCCTCATCGGCTGGGTCGAGAGCCGATCAAAGCACATTTTGGCTGATATTGTGGAGACCTGGATTGCTTTCAGAATCGCGCTTGCGCCAATACAGTCGATGCTGAGTTCGCGAACCACGGAGAGGCCGGATGAACGGTAACCGTAACGTCCTGTACCTCATCATCGGCGCGCTGATCGTCGCGGTGGGTGTGCTTGGCTACAACCTCTACCAGACCAAGAAGGAACCGGAAGGCCTGCAGATCAATGTCGGCCCGAACGGGCTGAAGATTCAAAACAAGTGAAACGGGCCGCGCTACCAATCATGAAGACTTCACACACCAGGCGATTCTTGTTTTCGTTGCTCGGCGGCGGTGCGCTGATGGCGCTGGCGTCGCCCGCCTTGGCGGAACAGGTGTCACGCGAGCAGGACATTGTCGATTTGCGGCTGGGTCAGCGCATCCTTGTTGATGACGGTTCATGCCCGGCCGGCCAGATCAAGGAAGTCTCGGGCGCGCAGATGACAAGCACCGGGATTGCCCGGGCGCGCAAATGCATTCAGCGACTAGGAATCAAGAAACGATAGACGGATCTTATTTTGAGGGACAAGCCTATTTCTGCGGCTCGAACATGCACTGCAGGGTCGGCTTCGCGATTTTGGTGAAGGTCGCGCCGATCTCGGATTGTTTCGACGGCGGTACCCAATCGGCCTCGATGGTGGGCACACCGGTCTCGCTGATGCCGCGCAGCACCGCATCGCGAAGATCGGGATCCTCAACGGCGGCGGCGGCATAGTCGTGCAGGCAGCCGCAGACGGCTTCGGGGTGCGCCCAGCGTCCGACCATATGGGGGGCGCACAGCCGAATGAATTCCCCGCGCGGATCAGGAAGTTTCAGCGGCGTCCGGGCTGGGGTCTGGGCCTGCACCGAACTGGCCAGAATAACGCAGGCGACAATCGCGAAAGCACAGACGCGGAAAAACATAGGGGGCTCCACCGGCCAATCTGGTTGTTCAACTCAGAAGCGGCTCAACGGGCTGCGACAATGAGGGCCTGGGCGCCGAAGCGGCGATCGGCGAGCCGGTATAGGCAAAGGTACCGATGCCCGGCAGACCGGTCTCCGATGAACCGGCGATCGAGGGGCCAGCAAGCACGAAGCCGAAGGCGAGGATGAAGCTGAGGGTTCTCATTTGACTGTCTCCGGGTTTGCCTGCCGGCGCTGTCCGCCGTTCTTGTTGTTCGAACTGATAACCAACCGCCGTTTCCGGACGTCTGCACGACAAGCGGGAAATGGTTTCGTCATGCCCGAGAATTGTTTCATGGTGCTAACCCAACGAAACGATCGCCCGAAAAGTTCAATAAATTCAGTCAAACTCCTCGATAGGACGGGCTCGTGGGAACCGCGCGCGGCGCCATCGGACGCCGAAAATGACGATCCGCGACCCGCAAACCGGGTCGCCCATTTGGGTCGGTCGCGGCCATTCATCGGCCAATCGCACCGGCCAATCGCGCCACCAGCTAAGGTGCCGGAGTAAGGATCGGAGATCCGCAATAGGCGAAGGTTCCGACCCCCGGCAAGTCGCGATCGGCCGAGCCTGCCATGGAGGGCCCGGTCAGAACGAAAACAAGGGCGATCATGTAGCTGAGGGCTCGCATTTCATCTCTCCACTGACCATCTGAAAATGAGACGGCCGTGGCGGTCGGCGGGTTCGAACCCGGCGCGAGCTTTTTAACCTTTTTCTGCTTGAGAAGCGGATAAGATGGCGACCGTGAACCGAAATCGCGGTGCGGCCGACTCAACCAAACCACGTGCAATTTTTCTTGGCAGTTGGCGTTGAAATCAGACTTCAACAAAGGATCGCAGTCGTGGGCAATGGCAACATCGATGTTGGCAACAAATCCCCGACCCGCAAACCTGGCCCGCCAATCGTTGAGCGATTGGCTGGGAGCGACGGTGCTCCCGGGCGGCGGATCGAGAAACCAAATCCGCTGAAAGCAAAGCGGCCCGCAGTTTGCGGCGCGATGCTGCAGCAATGCGGCGACAGCGGTCGCGGCAATGAATCGGTGCCGCAAAAATTCGTGCGGTTGGTAGGCTGCCGTGACCGGAACATCCGGCCCGAACCGGGGGGCCGCCCGCGCGTGGATCCGGCCAAGCGATAATTCAATTCAGGTCGCTTTCGCTCGCATCGGCGTCACTTAAAGAACTCGCCGCATTTCGGCACCGCGCTGTCGGCGGCGCCCCACGGCATGATCGGCACCGAAGAGGTCGAATTCTTTGGCGATCCTTCGATCAGCTTATCTGAATAGACCATATAGACCAGCACGTTCCGCTTGGCGTCGCATCCACGCACGATCTGCATCTTTTTGAAGAACAGCGAGCGCCGCTGCCGAAACATGTCGTCGCCCTGCTCCATCTTGTCCTTGAAGTGGATTGGGCCGATCTGGCGGCAGGCCAATGAAATATCTGACACTTCCTCGGCAAGCCCAAGCCATCCCTTGAAGCCGCCCTTCTCCGGCACGGTGAAATGACAGGCCACCCCGTCGACCTCGGGATCATCGACCGCATAGGTCGCAAGTTTGTCGTTCGGGCTGATCCATTTGAACACGGTCGAACGGCGGAAGATCAGGTCCGGCTCATCGGCGGCGGACGCCATCGAGGCGGGCCACAGCACCCATGCCAGCAGCAACAAGGCGAGAATCTTCCAGCTCTTGTCACAATGTCTTACGGCTTTGGGTGTCATGAATATCTCCGTTTGCGGCTTGCACCTATGTAGTGCGCAAAAGCGCGTCAGAAAGATCACAGGCGCGCTCCGCCGTTAACGGAATGTGAGGCTTTTTTGCTACGCTCGGAACGAAAACAGCGCGAATCAGGGCCTTATGCTGGTGAACGCGTTTTTCGTCTGCGACAACTAAACCAATACGGAAGCTGGGATTCGAGGGTATGCGTGTGTACGGGTATCAAGCGTCGCTGCCGAGCGGACGGCTTTGGCGGATCGTCACTTTAACGGCAGCCGGTGCAATCGGCACCCTCTCGCATGCGGAAGCCCAGCTTTATTACTGGTCGGATTCCGAACCCGCATTTTCTTCGCAGCCGCAGCGGACATTTTGGCATCGGCCGCCAAAACCCCGGCGTCATCAGGCGAAAAAACTCGAGGCGCCGAAGGAATCCGGCAGACCGCAGGGACCGCTGATCATCGCGATCTCGATCGAAAAGCAAAACCTGAAAATCTACGACGCCAACGGATTCTTCGCGCAAACGCCGATTTCCACGGGCATGCGCGGCCATCCGACGCCGATGGGCGTCTTCAGCGTCATTCAAAAGCACAAATTTCACCACTCCAACATCTATAGCGGGGCGCCGATGCCCTATATGCAGCGGATTACGTGGTCGGGCGTCGCCATGCATGCCGGCGTGCTCCCCGGCTACCCCGCGTCGCACGGCTGCATCCGCATGCCCATGGCCTTTGCCGTGAAGATGTGGGGCTGGACCAGGATGGGCGCGCGCGTCGTCGTCACACCCGGCGAGATGACGCCAGCCAGTTTTTCGCATCCGCTGCTGGTCGCACAGAGGGCCGCAATCCCGCCCGTTGGCGGTGAAGAGCCGAAGATGGATGCGCCGGCCGCCGCGAGGTCCGACGAAGCGTCGGATGCCGGTTTGCCCAGCCAACCTGCGTCGTCGCAAGCGAGCCTGGAGCTGAGACCCAGCGTGGGACATGACAACGGCGTAAAGCCGGTCATGGCCGAAGCGTCGGTGTCCATTTCATGGCACGGACAGACCCACACCGCGGATGCCAGCAGCGCTCTGCCGGCCACGACCGGCTCTGCGACGATGACCGATGCAACGTCGTCCGGCGGCAACCCGTCGCCGAAAACAGAGCCTGCCGCGACGGAGCTGCCCGCAAGCGAGCCGGTGAAGGCGGAAAAACATCCCGATACGGCGAAAGCCGACGCCAAGGCGGGTGATGTCAAAACCGAGGCCTCGAAGGCCGACGCGACGAAATCGAACGAAAAGCCCGACACCAGCGCCAAGGCGGCAACGGATGCCCCCGGCGTTCCCGACGTAAATTATCAAGACCGTCTGGAGAGCGGGAAGGCATCGGTCTCGAAGCCCGCTCCAGCCGTTGCCGCGGCGCCCAAACGTAGCGGCCAGATCGCGGTGTTCGTCAGCCGCAAGGATTCAAAACTCTATGTGCGGCAGAATTTTTCGCCGCTGTTCGACATGCCGGTGACGATCTCGCCGGGCGACCGGCCGCTCGGAACGCACGTGTTCACAGCGCAGGTCGACAAGAGCGATGCCAACGTTCTGCACTGGTCGGTCGTCTCACTTCCCGTGCGGGCCCGATACGCCGAGCACCGCGAGGGGGACGAACGCATCTCACGCAGGCTCAAGACGGCGGCTGCGGTCGAGGTGAAGCAGGTTACCCTGCCGGACAGCCCGGCGGAGGCGTTGGATCGTATCACCATACCACCGGATGCGATGGCGCGCATTGCCGAGGCGCTATCGACCGGTGGCTCGATCATCGTTTCCGATCAGGGCATCAACGCCGGGGAGACCGGCGAAGGAACGGATTTCATCGTTTCGCTGCGCTAGGCTGCGTTCGCCTTCATTTCGGTCGCTTTGGCCCATCGGCCGACGTCGCTTTGACACGGCAGCCAGGTTAAAAGACCGTCCGTATGAACCAATCTATCCAGGCCTCCGCGCCCCCACTGCTGACCGACGCGGCGAAGGATGCCTTCGACCGGCTGCTTTTCCTGGGCTGGCGCACGGGATTGACGGCGATCGTCGCGGGCCTCGCGACGTCGTTCTTCCTGTTCGGCTACACCGTGATCTACTGGCGCAACGCCGACATGGATTTCATGGTGATCTACAACGCACTTGTTCTCAACGACGGCAGGCCGCAACTATTCTTCGATCACACCGCTTACATAACAATCCTGTCGGTCAAGTTCTGGTTTCAACTGCTGCACGCGCTCGGCCTGCTCGATGCCTACTCATTGTCCGCCATTCCATCCGCAGCCAATTCAGGTGCGTTCGATGCCGCCATGACCAGCGCCGTTCGCGCCGGGCGGCTACTCGCCTGGCTGGTCGCGACCGGCAGTGTGCTGATCTTTGCGGCGCTTGTTCGCCCGGTGGTGAGGGACTGGCGCGTCGCCATGCTGGCGACACTGGCATTCGCATTTTCTGGCGGCATCGCCGTGCATTCGCGCATCTTGCGCAGCGAGCTTGTCGCGGCGTGTCCGGTCATCTTTGCGCTGCTGATCCTGATCATGGCCGGGCGCAGCGCGCGCCCGGCGCGTCCGCTCGCGATGGCGCTTGCCGCGGCGTTGTGCGTGCTTGGCCTTGAGAACAAGGTGCAGGTCATCTTGCTGATCGGTACGCTGCCGCTGGTTATCCTGCCGTTCGGCGCCGCGACAAGCGCAAGCGTGGCGTTCTGGCGCAATCCACGATCGGGCTGGCTGGCCGTCATTATCGCAGCCCTCGCAGCCATGGCCGCGGCATGGGCGGCGTGGCCGCTCGCGGCCGTCGGCTTCGACCGCACCCTGCTCGATGCCGCGCACTTTCATCCACTGCTACTGGGACGCTTCGGCATTTATCAGGCGGCTTTGCTGATGCTGACGGGCGGATGCATGATCGCCTATGCGGTGATCTGGCGCGTCAGCGCAACGGAGACGCTTGCGTCGATGTTTGCGATGGCGGCCGGCGCATCGATCGCGCTGCTGGCCCTCGATCTCGAATACAACGCCAGCAATGTGATCGCCGTATTCAATCCGCTGGAAAAAATGTTGACCTTTGCCGATGCCGGCACCAGCGATGCCGCCAATGGATCGAGCCCATGGGCGGTCCTGCTGCTGCTGCTCGATGGGTTGGCATCGGTCGTGGCGCGCTACAGTTTCGTGCTGCACTCCTCGGCGCGTCCCGCCGTCTTTCTCACCTGGTTGATCGTCCCCGGTATTGTCGTGGCGTGGCGGCGCGGCGAAAAGCATGCCACCGTCCAGGCCACCGCGCTGCTGCTGGCCGCCGTCTGGATCGACACGCTGGGGGTGCGGCGCGGGCTGAAGACGGAATATTTCATATTCACCGACCCCCTGATTATCCTCGCGGGCGCAATCCTGCTCGATCGTTTGAGCGATTTGCGCTTTCACAGATGGGCCTACCCTGTCGCGGCCGTTCTGTTCGGACTGCATATCGGTGTCGGCCAGGCGGAACCGGTGAAATACGCGTTCAAGCGCACCGGTCCGGAATCGATCTGCGAATGGAACCGGTATTACCTTCCGCTGCTGCCGCTGCCCTGGTGTACCCTTCCTCCGGTCCGGCCATAACCGCGGATTGAGAGGCCGAGTTCCACGACCGGGGCTTGATCATGATCGGCGTTCCCCTCCAACGATTTTCGGCGGCCAGGAACCGGGCGGCGCAACCGAGATCACCGAGGCCGCGCAGCATCAATACGGCCTGACCTTCGTGATTGCGGCAAAAGCCGTGGTGAAGGGCCCCGATGTACATCCGTTCTTCAGTTGGGGGCGGAAGCCCCGCCAAACGCTGTTCCGCGGCTGGAACTTTCACAAATATCTTATCGGTCGCGACGGATACATCGCCGAAGCCTTCGCTTCGACCGTTGAGCCAACAGATGCGCGCATAAAGCCGCGATTGGCCGGGCGCTTTCGGAAAGCTGAAGCGGCAAGGAAGCGGCAAGTCTCCCCGCAATTAACCGGTCCCGCGGGTAAATCGCCACGGAGGATAAAAGCCGTTGCCGTGGCGGCGCAGCTGCTTCTAGGCTAGTATGCCCTAGGGCGGAAATGGCTCGTGCGAACGCAAAACGTCGGGCCGGGCATGGGATAAGGGGAACACGATGCGTATCGCGGCAAGTTTGATCATAGCGGGTGTGGTTTCACTATGCGCATCAGGCGCGGCCTGGTCGCAAACACCGACTCAAAAGGCTGCGGCAGCCCCACAGGCCGCTCCAGCGCCCAGCCCTGCGGTGCCCCCTGCGTCCGCAAAAGCGCCCTGCGCCAACCCCAACGCGCTCGGGATCGCCCGCGTCGTCGAGATCGACACCACCGGCGGACCGGGATTCGGTTTCGAGCATTTTAAGCAACTCGATTTTCTGCGCGACAAGGAAGTGGTGCTGACGTTCGACGATGGCCCATGGCCGCTCAATACGCCGTCGGTGCTGAAGACGCTGGCCGAGGAATGCACGACCGGCATTTTCTTTCCGATCGGCAAGCACGCGACCTATTATCCCGAAATCCTCAAGCAGGTTGCCGCGGCCGGTCATACCGTCGGGTCGCATACCTGGTCGCACGCCAATCTGAACAACAAGAAGCTGACCGATGATCAACGCAAGGAAGAGATCGAGAAAGGTTTCAGCGCAGTCAAATGGGCGTTGGGCGCGTCGCCCTCGCCGTTCTTCCGCTTTCCGGCACTGCAGCATCCGCCGGAAATGGTGACCTATCTCGGCACCCGCAACGTCGCGATTTTCTCGTGCGATCTCGACTCCTTCGACTTCAAGGCCAGCAAACCGCAAACCGTCATCGATAGCGTCATGAAGAAGGTGGACAAGCTCGGCAAGGGCATCATCCTGATGCACGATTTCCAGAAGCACACCGCGGAAGCCCTTCCAGAGCTGCTGCACAAGCTGAAGGCTGGCGGCTACAAGGTCGTTCAAATGAAGGCTAAGGCCCCGGTGCAGACCATCGCGCAATACGACGACGAAATTCTCAAGGACGCCAAATTGCCGACGGTGAGTTCTCGGCCCGTCTCCAGCGTGGTGCAGACGATTTCGGAATAGATTCGCCGGCGCGATGTCGGGTCTGCGCATTGACGGCTATGTCATCGTGTCGGCGGACGGCATGCTGGCGGATGCCGCGCATGTGATGCCCGACGCGTTGAAATTCGAGGGCGACAAGCGGTTCTTTACGTCGGCGCTCGATCGGGCCGATCTGATCGTCCACGGCCGTCATTCCCATGAAGACCAGCCGAACTCACCGCATCGCAAGCGGGTTATCGTGACCCGCCGCACCGGCGCGGTCGCGCCCGATCCCGCCAATCCCAGGGCCACGCTGTGGAATCCGGCGGGAGCTTCATTCGAAGTCGCCTGCGAGCACGCCGGCGTCGGTTCCGGCACCGTGGCGATCATCGGCGGGCCGGAGGTGTTCGGGATGTTCATGGACCGCTACGACACGTTCTGGCTGTCGCAGGCGCCGCAGGTCCGGCTGCCGGGCGGTGAGCCCTGCTTCCCCGGTGTACCCGGGCATTCACCGCAGGAAATCCTGGCCGCGCACGGCATGAAGGCCGGCGCCGCCGAAATCCTCGACGCCGCCGATCATGTGAGCGTCACCCCATGGCGGCGGGTGGCCTAGTTCCGATCGCAAAACCAGCATCCACCTCGGATCAAGTCCGAGGGCGTGCTCTCGAGGGCTATCCGCTACACATCGCCATAGGCAGGTTCCGACGTCCGCGACACACGGCCATATCCCGCGATCATGAACAGCGCGCCGATGATCGACAGATTCTTCAGGGCATCCATCAGGGTCCTGGCGTTTTCCGGCGGCGACTGGTTCCAGAAATCGTGGAAATAGAAGATCGTCGCCGACACAAAGAAAATCAGGAGAATTGCAAAAAACCGCGCGCCGAAATTGAGCGCGATCATCAAGCCGGCGATGACCTCGAACGCGCCGACGGCGATCGCAAGCATTTGCGGCGTTGACATTCCCGTCATGGTCTCAAGCTGCGAAGTATAGGGAAGTAAAAACGCGGGAATGGCGATTTTGGCTGCGACGAATTCCGTGGTGGCCTGAATGCCGAATAGCTTGGTTGCGCCCGAATAGACAAAGAGCACGGCGAACAGAACGCGCCCGAAAGTAATAAACGCTGGCATGACGGCCTCATTGAAAGCTACGGGATCGCTATACTGCGGACCGATTATGGGCGTTCCGCGTCAGCTTTTCAAACGGTCAAATCCGACTCCGAAAAGAACCAGCGAGGTCACAATCGGAACTCGATGGATTTTTTATGACGTGAGCTATGGCCTGGCCAAACTTCAAACTTTATGACTTGGCCGAATTATGGCTTAGCCGAACAAGGTCGGTTGCTGGCGGCCGGCACGCTCCTGGGCTTCGACGGCGGCCACCGCCGTCATGTTGAGAACGCCGCGCGCGGTCACCGACGGCGTCAGAATATGCGCCGGGCGCGACGGGCCGATCAGGATTGGCCCAACCGGCAGCGCGTCCGCCAGCGCCTTGATCATCTGATAGGCGACGTTGGCCGTATCGAGGTTGGGCATGATCAGGATATTGGCCTCACCTTCCAGATTTGAATGCGGCAGGATCAGCTTCCTTGCCGCTTCCGACAGCGCCGTATCGCCCTGCATTTCGCCGTCCGCCTCGATTTCCGGATGGTTCTGCTTCAGAAGCGCGGTGGCGCGGCGCATCTTGCGCGAGGAATCGGTATCGTAACTGCCAAAGTCGGAGTGCGACACGAACGCGATCTTCGGCTTGAGATTGAAACGCTGGACATGGATCGCCGCCAGCGCCGCGACTTCGGCGAGTTCCTCGGCGCTCGGGTTCGGCCTCACCTGGGTGTCGGCGATGAAGTAGGCGCCCTTGCTGGTGATCATCAGCGCCAGCGCGGCGAAATCGCTCACGCCCGGCAGGAAGCCGATGATCTCGCGCACGTGACGCAGATGGCTCATGTAGCGGCCCTCGACCCCGCAGATCATGGCGTCGGCTTCGCCTCGGATCACCGCCAGCGCCGCGATGACCGTTGCGTTGGTGCGCACCACCGTGCGCGCGGCATCGGGCGTGACGCCGTGCCGTCCGGCGGCGTCGATATAGGATTGCACGTAGGACCGATAACGCGGGTCGTCCTCGGGATTGATCAGGTCAAAATCCTGGCCGGCCTTGATGGCAAGGCCGAATCGCTTGATCCGCGCTTCGACTACCGAGGGGCGTCCGACCAGAATGGGCCGCGCCAGCTTCTCCTCAAGTACCACCTGCGTCGCGTGCAGCACGCGCTCATCTTCGCCCTCCGCATAGATGACGCGAACCGGTTGGGTCTTCGCTTTGGCAAACACCGGCTTCATGACCAGCCCGGAGCGGAACGCGAAACGCTCCAGTTGCGCGGCATAGTCCTCGAAATGCGCGATCGGCCGCGAGGCCACGCCCGAAGCCATGGCCGCCCTCGCAACCGCCGGCGCGATGCGCAGGATCAGGCGCGGATCGAACGGGCTCGGGATCAGCGAGCCCGGACCGAACCCTTGGGCTTCGCCGCTGTCGAAGCTCGGCGCGATCGCGTCCACCGGCGGATCGCGCGCCAGCTGCGCGATCGCATCGACGGCGGCCTTCTTCATCTCTTCGTTGATTGCGGTGGCGCCGCAATCCAGCGCGCCGCGAAAGATGAACGGAAAGCACAGGACGTTGTTGACCTGGTTGGGAAAGTCGGAGCGCCCGGTGCAGATCATCGCGTCGGGACGCGCCTTTCGCGCTTCATCCGGCATGATCTCCGGCGTCGGGTTGGCCAGCGCCATCACCAACGGCTTGTCAGCCATCGCCTTGACCATGTCCGGCGTCAGCACATTGGGAGCCGAGAGCCCGAGAAAAATATCGGCGCCGCCGATCACGTCGGCGAGTTTGCGCTTGTCGGTCTTCTGCGCATAGACCGACTTCCAGCGGTCCATCAGTGTGTTACGCCCCTCGTGCACCACGCCGTCGATATCGCAGACCCAGATATTCTTGCGCTGGGCACCGAGCGACACCAGAAGATTGAGACAGGCGATCGCGGCGGCGCCGGCGCCGGAGGCGACGATCTTGACGTCCTTCAGCTTCTTGCCGTTGAGCAGCAGCGCATTGGTGATCGCGGCGCCGACGATGATCGCGGTGCCATGCTGATCGTCGTGGAATACCGGTATCTTCATCCGCTCTTTGAGTTGCGCCTCGATCTCGAAGCACTCCGGGCCCTTGATGTCCTCAAGATTGATCCCGCCGAAGGTCGGCTCCAGCGCGGCCACGGTTTCGACCACGCGCTCGATGGTATCGGCGGCGATTTCGATGTCGAACACGTCGATGCCGGCGAACTTCTTGAACAGAACCGCCTTGCCCTCCATCACCGGCTTCGAGGCCAAGGGTCCGATATTGCCGAGCCCCAGCACCGCGGTGCCGTTGGAGACGACCGCGACAAGATTGGCGCGAATCGTCAGCGACGCCGCCTCCGCGGGATTTTGAGCAATCGCGGTGCACGCGGCCGCAACCCCCGGCGAATAGGCGAGCGCGAGATCACGCTGGTTGGCGAGCGGCTTGATCGCCTGGATTTCAAGTTTACCCGGACGTGGCAGCCGGTGATAGGCGAGCGCCGCGGAATGGAGATCATCAGAATAGGACGACATAGATTCCCCCGCGCTTCCGCGCCTGATTTCTTGATTCGCTGGTTAGGTCCGGAAGAGGTCAGTTTTCCGGCAGATTGAGCCGGATGTGAAGCACGCGCGAACGCATCGACGCAACATCCGAAAGCGCGCCCACCAGGTCTGCGCCGCGCCGATCGTCAGAAATCGTCAAAGCCACTGTCACACTCCCATACCATCGCGAGCGACAATATGGCATTTTGGTTGCGATCGGCAAACGGAGTTGCGCGGATGAAAAAAATACTGATCGGCCTGGTTGCCGCCGTCGTCGTTGCGGCGGGTGGTTTCTTCGGCTTCCAGTTTTACGTGCAGCACCGGGTCGCCCGCGAGGTCGAGGCCGGTTTCGACCAGATACGCGCCACCGGCAGCAAAGCGAGCCATGGCAAGGTATCGTTCGACCTGTCGAGCCGCACCATCACGGTCGCCGATATCACCGGCGAATCCGCCGCGCAGCCGTCGTCGAAGGTGAAGATCGCCAGCTTCACGGCCTCGGGTGTCAGCCAGCCGGATGCGATGCGATTCTCCGCAGACACCATCGAGGCCACCGGCATCGAAATCGAGGGAGCGATGGCCGTCCAGGCAGCCTGGCGCTTCGCCTACAAGGCGCCGCAGCTCGCGATAAAGGACTATTCCGGCCCGGCGGGCCCGCAGCGGCCGCTGGCTTCGCCATCCGCTGCCGATGTCTACCGATTCGTGCTCGAACACCTGGCGGCCGTCACGGCTTCGTCCATCACGGCGCCCAGCCTCACCGCCACGATCAGCGTCCCCGGCGCCGCCGGAACCCAAACCATCGACTACACTTATTCGAACCTCGCGCTGCGCGATATCAAGGATGGCCGGATTGCCGCGTTGACGGTCGAGCGCGTGGCCTTCATGGCCGACACCCAACAGGACGGCAAGACCGAAAGGATCGGCGGCGAGTTCGCCAGCATGGAAGCCCATGATTTCAACTCGGGCGCAGCGCTGGCGATGTTTGATCCGTCCCGGGCCAATGATGACAACTATGTTCGCGCCTATCGGCAAATCACCCTCGGCGCCTATACGGCTTTGTTCCAGAAGGGCATGCGGATGCGAATGGACGGCATGACCATCGACGACATCGGATTGCGTCCGTCCAGACTGCAATTTCCCCAGTTGATGTCGATGATCGCGTCGGCGCCGCCGCCCGGGACGACGCCGACCCAAGCGCAAACCCGCGACATGTTGGAGAAGATGGCCGGCATCTATGAGGGCGTGCGCATCGGCAATGCCGAGATGCGCGGCCTCGCAATCGAAACGCCGGAAGGTCCCGTCAGGCTCGGGACAATCAGGTTCAACCTGGAAAACGGCAAGATCGGCGAATTTACGCTGGAAGGCCTCGATGCACGTTCTCCGAAAGGACCGGTGAAGGTCGGTCGCTTCGCGCTCAAATCGCTCGATATCGCCAACCTGTTGCGCATGTCGTCGCAGTTTTCAAACCCGTCGCAAAGGGCTTCCCCCGACCAGCTTGCTGGACTGTTGCTGCTGCTCGAAGGCGCCGAGATCAAGGGTGTCGTCGCGCCCTATAAAGACAGCATCGAGCCGGTCAACATCGAAACAATGAGCCTGAACTGGGGCCAGTTTGTCGGGCCGATCCCGAGCAAGGCACGCCTGACCGCCAAGATGTCCGGCCCGCTCGGTCCCAACGACCCCGAACTGGTCAAAATGCTGGTCGCGGCCGGCTTGCATTCGGCGACGATCAACTTCGATCTCGGAGCGGCATGGGCGGAAGGGTCCCACACGTTCATGCTGGACCCGGTGATGGTCGAACTCGGCAGCGTGCTGACCGCGTCGGCACGGGTTTCGCTCGCCAATGTGCCGCGCGAACTGTTCTCGACCAATCCGCTGCAGGCGGCGGCGATGGCCGCACAGATCGAGGCCGGGGCGGTCGAGATCGCAGTGCGCGATACCGGCGGGGTCGATCTCGCGGTGGCGCAATATGCCCGCACCCAGCAGCTCAGTCCCGACGCTGCGCGGCGCGCCATCATCGACAATATCAAGGCCAGCGGCACGACCATGGCGGCAAACAATCCCGACGCCCAAACCATCGCGGACGCGCTGACGCGCTTCATCGAGACCCCGCGCGGAATGCTCACCGTCAAGCTCACAGCGCACGGCAAGGTGCCGGCAATAGAGCTGTTCGCGGCGCTGAAGGCCGATCCGCTCTCGGCGCTGGCGCGATTTCAGGTGGAGGCCTCGACGGCGCGGTGACTATCCCTTCTTGTCCGGCAGATTGAGCCGGATGTGGAGTTCGCGCAGCTGCTTCGTTGCGACCTCCGAAGGCGCGCCCATCAGGAGGTCGACGGCCTGCTGGTTCATCGGAAACAGCGAGATTTCGCGCAGGTTCGTGGTGCCGCAGAGAAGCATGACGATGCGATCCACCCCGGCCGCCATGCCGCCATGCGGCGGCGCGCCATACTGGAACGCGCGGTACATGCCGCCGAAACGCTCGACGACATCCTTCTCGCCATAGCCCGCGATCTCGAACGCCTTCACCATCGCCTCGGGCCGGTGATTGCGGATGCCGCCGGAGGCGATCTCGTAGCCGTTGCAGGTGATGTCGTACTGGAACGCCTTGATGGTCAGCGGATCCTGGGTTTGCAACGCCTCGAGCCCGCCCTGCGGCATCGAGAACGGGTTGTGCGAGAAGTCGACCTTCTTGTCGTCCTCGTTGTATTCGTACATCGGAAAGTCGACGATCCAGGCGAGTTCGAACCGGTCCCTGTCGACCAGGTTCAATTCCTCGCCGAGTTTTGTCCGCGCGAGGCCTGCAAATTTCCAGAACTTTTCCGGATCGCCGGCGACGAAGAACGCGGCATCGCCCTCCTTCAAGCCGAGCGCGGCGCGGATCGCCGCGGTTCGTTCCGGACCGATATTGTTGGCCAGGGGGCCCGCGCCCTCGCCACCTTCGCGCCACATGATGTAGCCGAGCCCCGGCTGGCCCTCGCCCTGCGCCCACGAATTCATCCGGTCGCAAAACGCGCGGCTGCCGCCCCCTCGCCCGGGGATCGCCCAGACCTGGTTCTTGGTATCCTCGAGCATCCGCGCGAACACCTTGAAGCCGGAGCCGCGGAAGTGTTCGGAGACGTCCTGCATGACAATCGGATTGCGTAAATCGGGCTTGTCGCTGCCGTATTTGCGCAAGGCTTCCGCGAACGGAATCCGCGGCCATGATTTGGTGACCGGCTTGCCTTTCGCGAAGTCCTCGAACACGCCTGTGATCACCGGCTCCATCGCCGCGAACACATCGTCCTGCGTGACAAAGCTCATCTCGACGTCGAGCTGATAGAATTCGCCGGGTAACCGGTCGGCGCGCGGATCCTCGTCGCGAAAGCAAGGCGCGATCTGGAAGTAGCGGTCGAAGCCGGACATCATCAGCAACTGCTTGTATTGCTGCGGCGCCTGCGGCAGGGCGTAGAACTTGCCCGGATGAATCCGCGACGGCACCAGGAAGTCCCGCGCCCCTTCCGGCGACGAGGCCGTCAGGATCGGGGTCTGGAACTCGAAGAAACCCTGTTCCTTCATCCGCTTGCGCATGGAATCGACGATGGCGCCACGGGTCATGATGTTCTGGTGCAGTTTTTCGCGGCGCAGGTCGAGGAAGCGGTACTTCAGCCGTATGTCCTCCGGATATTCCTGTTCGCCGAACACCGGCAGCGGCAATTCGCCGGCGGGGCCGAGCACCTCGATCTCGCTGACGTAAAGCTCCACCGCGCCGGTCGGCAATTCCGGATTGTCGGTGCCGGCGGGACGGTGGCGCACCTTGCCGTCGATCCGCACCACCCATTCCGAGCGCAGCTTTTCGGCATCCTTGAAGGCCGGCGAATCCGGATCGGCGACGCATTGCGTCAGGCCGTAATGGTCGCGCAGGTCGATGAACAGCACACCGCCATGGTCGCGAATGCGATGGCACCAGCCGGACAAGCGAACCGTCTGGTCGATATGGCTGTCGCGGAGCGCGCCGCATGTATGGGACCGGTAGCGATGCATGAAATTTCCAAAACAGATGTCGGAGGGTCGAATCGAGGGCCAAAAGCCTTCCCGAAGAGCGTCAGGGTTTACCCGAGGCCGTCCAGCGCGGCAACCGAATGCGGGGCCTGTTTTGCCTGCCAAAACCGACCACGGAACCCGAAAAAGGCCCGAAAAACAGCGGTCCACTCGCCGTGGCGGCTCAAGGCGATTGTCTATTTGCGGGGCGCGCCTATCTTGACAGCTATGACGGTCCAATTCCCCTTCCAAAACACCTATGCGGCGCTGCCGGACAACTTTTTCGCGCGGGTCGCACCGACACCCGTCGCCTCGCCGCGGCTGATCAAGCTGAACCGGCCGCTGGCGCTCCAGCTTGGCCTCGATCCCGACGTTCTCGATAGCCCGGAGGGAGCCGAGATCCTCGCCGGCAAGCTCATCCCCGACGGGGCGGATCCGATCGCGATGGCCTATGCCGGCCACCAGTTCGGACAGTTCGTGCCCCAGCTGGGAGATGGCCGCGCCATCCTGCTTGGCGAAGTCATCGACCGCGACGGCGTCCGCCGCGACATCCAGCTCAAGGGCTCAGGTCCCACCCCGTTCTCTCGCCGCGGCGACGGCCGGGCGGCGCTTGGGCCCGTGCTGCGCGAATATATCGTCAGCGAGGCCATGGCGGCGCTCGGCATTTCCACCACGCGCTCGCTCGCCGCCGTCATGACAGGCGAGAGCGTGATGCGCGAGACAGTGCTGCCCGGCGCGGTCTTGACCCGCGTCGCCTCCAGTCACATCCGCGTCGGCACCTTCCAGTATTTCGCGGCGCGAGGCGACACCGAGGCGGTGCGGCGGCTGGCCGATCACGTCATCGATCGCCACTACCCGCAACTGGCCGCAGCCGAGCGTCCCTACCATGCGCTTCTGGACGCCGTGACCGGACGCCAGGCCGCGCTCGTCGCGCGCTGGCTCTTGGTTGGCTTCATCCATGGCGTCATGAACACCGACAACACCTCGATTTCGGGCGAGACCATCGATTACGGCCCCTGTGCCTTCATGGACGCTTACGACCCCGCGACCGTGTTCTCCTCGATCGACGAGATGGGCCGTTACGCCTATGCCAACCAGCCGCGGATCGCACTGTGGAATCTGACGCGGCTCGCGGAGTGCCTGCTGCCGCTGTTGGCCGATGAGCAGGACAAGGCGATCGAACAGGCGCAGACCATCCTTGGCAATTTCCCGGAGACATTCTCCGCCGCTTATCAGGCCGGCCTGCGGCGGAAGATCGGCCTGTTCGCCGCGCGCGACGGCGACGAGACGCTGGTGCAGGACCTGCTCGATGTGATGGCCACAGGAAAGGCCGACTTCACCCTGACCTTCCGCCGCCTGGGCGAGGCCGCGGGCGATCCCGCAGCCGACGGCGCGGTCCGGCAGCTCTTCGCCGAGCCCGCCAGCTATGACGAATGGGCCGTGCGCTGGCGGCAGCGGACGTCGCACGAGCCGCAGTCTCCGGCGGAGCGGCGGGCGGCGATGCGGGCCGTCAACCCCGCCTTCATTCCCCGCAACCACCGGGTCGAGGCGGTGATCCAGGCGGCCGTGGTGGACGACTACGCCCCCTTCGAGGAGCTTTTGACGGTGCTGTCGAAGCCCTATGAAGACCAGCCGGCTTTCACCGCCTACGCGGATCCTCCCGAGCCGCACCAGCGCGTGCTGCAAACCTTTTGCGGGACCTGACGTTGTTAACCTCGCGTCCACCAAGCTGAAAGCCGAACGCGACCGATTAAGAAATGATCAATGCACTCCCTACAAATCTACCGGATATTTGGGGGGATGCTGCCGTGGACGCTTTGGTGTTCGAATTCATGGGGCTTATGATGCTCGCGCTCTGCGTCATCGTGATTGCCGTGCCGTCGGGCCGGCAGCCCTCGGAGCGGGTCCGTCACTACTGAGCCATGACTGAGCCCTTGGCTGGACCCTGGCCGAGACCGCTTGAGTCGAAAGCTGGCGAGGGCCGGTCGGAATGCAAGGCTCGAAATGCAAGGCTCGAATTCGCTCCAAGACCCTTGACAGATCAGCCCTTTCCGTCGAACGCCTTTTTGCATGGATTTGATAACGACCAGTTCGGAACTCGCGGCCGCCTGCGAGCGCCTCGCCCAGCATCCGGTCATCACCGTCGATACAGAGTTTCTGCGCGAGACCACCTACTATCCCCTGCTCTGCGTGGTGCAGATGGCGAGCCCCGACGAAGCGATCGTGATCGACACGCTCGCCGAAGGCATCGATCTCAAGCCTTTCTTGACGCTGATGGCTGACGAGAAGGTGCTGAAGGTCTTCCACGCCGCGCGGCAGGACATCGAGATCGTCTGGCATCGCGCGGGCATCGTCCCGCACCCGATCTTCGACACCCAGGTGGCGGCCATGGTCCTCGGCTACGGCGATTCCATCGCCTATGATCAACTGGTGGAGCGCATCACCGGTCACCGGCCGGACAAGACCCACCGCTTCACCGACTGGTCGCGCCGGCCCTTGACCAAGGAACAGATCCACTACGCGGTTTCCGATGTGACCCATCTGCGCGATGTCTTCGCCGCGCTCGACGCCGACCTCAAGAAGCGCGGCCGCAACGACTGGGTGAGCGAGGAGATGGAGGTCCTGACCTCGCCGAAGACCTACGACTTCCACCCCGAGCGCGCCTGGGAGCGGCTGAAGACGCGGGTGCGCAAGCCGAAGGAATTGGCTGTGCTGATGGAAATCGCGGCCTGGCGCGAACAGGAGGCGCAAAGCCGCGACGTCCCGCGCAGCCGCGTCCTCAAGGACGACGCGGTCGGGGATATCGCCACCCACGCACCGACCACTCTCGAACGGCTCGCCAATCTGCGCTCGCTGCCGAAGGGATTTGAACGCTCGAAATGGGGCGCCGACGTCGTGGTCGCCGTGCAGCGTGGACTGGCGCGCGATCCTTCGACGCTGCCGAAGATCGAAAAGCCGCGCAACAACTCCAACGGCGCGGCGATCGTCGAATTGTTGAAAGTGCTGCTGCGGATGACGTCGGAACGGCACGCCGTCGCGAGCAAGGTGATCGCGACCGTCGACGATCTCGAACAGATCGCGGCCGACGACGATGCCGATGTGGCGGCCCTGCACGGCTGGCGCCGCGAGCTGTTCGGTGAAGCCGCGCTCGCGCTGAAGCACGGGCGGCTTGCGCTTGCGATCGAAAAAGGCCGGGTGATCAGGGTCACTCGCACCTGACATGACACCGCGGCGAAGCCGCCGTTTCGGTACCCCATTCCGGGTCAAGCTCCAGCCGCGCTCCACGGCAAGCCTGCACACGGCAGGCGTTATTGCTCTGCTTCCTCTTTGTCGCTTTCGGCAGCTTTCAGCGCCCGCGAAACCTCCACCAGGGCCATTGACAGAATATAGGCGCTGGTGGGTAAGTTGAGCTGGCGCGCTTTCGCGATGGCTGCCGAGAGGCTGATCGACAGCTCTTTAAGACCGTCCTCACGGGTTACCATTTCTTGCTCGTTGCTGGAGCCTAGGGTGAGCACGGACGATCCCGACCTTCCCGACGAAAAACTGTTGCGGCTGCTTCGGGACAATCAAATCGATCTGAGCGTCATTGAAGGTTTGCGCCTCGTCATCGCCTTCAACAAAATCAAGGATTCATCCGACCGGCGGATGATCATCGAGCTCGCTGAACGCCTCGGAAAGCGACTGCCGGATTGAAGCGACGTGGCGCCGTGCTCATACCGCAATTCTGCCGCTGGCGCCCATCAGGTCGGCGCTCCGCAGAATACCTGCGAAATTGCCGATGACCTTGACGACTGACTGTTTGTAGGAAGCGGCATCCCCAACGCCGCCGTGGCGGCAGGCCACCGCATCGCCGACCACCTGATAGCGATGGCTGCGATGAAATCCATCAACCACGGTCGACAGAACGGTCTCGTCGAGGGAAAATCCCATCAGCACGCAACGAATACATCTCAGATTGGACATGTACTCGGCAAACCGCGTCGAACTGTAGGCCGACGGCAGCGGATGCTCGAAGGCGAGCTCGCCGGGCCTCGGTTTCATTTCCGCGATCCAGTTCGTCAAATTCGATGCCGGATTGAACCAGGCGGCCTGGGCGATCCGCTTCAGATGCATGACGGGCCAAAGGTTGCCACGCCACAGCGCCATGAGTTCGAGGCAGCGCGACATGATCTCATCGGCATCGGTGATGACGTGGCTGCGCCCCTCGGTCAAATATTCGATCTGCAGGTCGGCGCAGATCAGGATCGGCGGATCGTCATCGAGCGAGGCAATCATTGTTCGATTTGCTCATGTTCGCGCCACGACTGCGGCGTTGCGCAGCGGCGAGGCCGCCGAGCGCGTTGACGAGAGATCGAGAACGCCGGGCCTGTCCCAGTCGCCCTCGGGGCGGATGATCACATAGGGATCGCTTTCGAGCGTGATGGCGTCGGCGCTGGGTTCGATGTCGAGCACCATCTCGGTGTAGGAGAAATCGGAGAAGGTGAGCTTGCGGTTGTGGCCGAGCGGCTTAGCACCGAAATGCGCCCAGAAATCGACCAGCCGGTCCTGCGCCTGGCCGTAGATCTTCCGAAAACCTTTGCGTTTGACGTAGTCGACGCTTGCCTGCACGAGCTTGAACGACACCCGCGTGCGGCGGTACTGATGACGGACCGCGAGGCGCTCGACCTTGGCGAACTCGCCAAAAAATCGCACCCGCAGGCAGCCCGCGGGCTCTTTCCCGACAAATCCGATGAAGTGGGCCGCCACAAGGTCGTTGCCGTCGAACTCCTCTTCGATCGGACAATCCTGCTCGGCCAGATAGACCGCAGAACGGATCGCGGTCACCAGCATGAGGTCGTTCGGATCGCGCGCGATGCGGACCGAGATTGCGCGCGACTCGTTCTTGGCAAGCGTTGGCGTCTTAGTACCGTGCATCTGCCTGACCCCCTGTTCGGATTGAGACACTCGGTGTCGCCATCGTCGATGGAAGACGATTCCACGGCCGCTCGTAGTACCAGAGGTTTGGCTGGAAGCTCGGTGTAGGCCTGAAGCCCAACGCGATCAAAAGGTCGCGCCCGGCCATGCTCGAAGGCTGCGCGAAGTAATCGGCGCTCGCAAATCGCGGCCGCCTCAAATATTCGGCGACATTGCCCAGTCCGATCGCGGCGCGGCCATAACCGGCGACGGCCCACACGTAGATCGCCGACACGTCTTCGCCGGGCCGCGCCAAGTGCTCCCTGCCCGGGTTCTTCAGGTCGATCTCATCGAGCAGCAGCGCGTCGTGACCGCGGCAATTGAGATAAAGTAGAGCGATCCCGCCGAGCAGGCCGCCGTTGCGCTGAAACGCGAAGATCGACTCCGGATCATCCCGCAAGAACTGAACGAGGCCTGCTTCCGAGGCATTGACCCCCGGAATCTCCTCTCTCGCGATGGCGGCAAGGTCGGCAAGCTGCTCGTATGTCGCAGGTCCCGCTGATATGGCGGTGGTCGTAGCTAACCGATCCAGCTCGTGCCGGCCGGCAAAATCCGCACTTCCTCGTCCTGGTTTCAGCATCTATTGTCCCCTTTATCGTCGTAATCATACCCAACGGGGGTGGCGGGTATGCCACAACATTTGCATCGGGGTGCTGCATCCACGCAGCACAAGAAGATCGAAGATAGTCCCAACGCGGCTCCCAACGCGTCTTGGGAAGACTTGCGCGCGTTTCTGTTCTGCACGCGGCACCAGAGCTTCAGGAATGCCGCGGAGGTCCTGGGACTGACCGGCACCACCCTGATGCGGAAAATTGACCGGCTTGAGGAAGAGCTCGGGTTCAAGCTCTTTCTGCGCGATCAGTCCGGCCTGTCGCTCAGCGACGAAGGAAAAGCCCTTCTGTTCGACGTTGAACAGATGGAGCGGCTAAGCTTCAATATCTTTCGCCGCGCTTCGCTTTCCACCGACACGCGAGGTTCCGTGCGCGTTGCGGTGACGGAGGGACCGGGCAATTTCTGGGTGCTTCCCAGGCTCATCGACTTCCAGAAGACGTATCGCAAGATCATGGTCGACCTCCGCTGCGCGATGGAACAGGCCGATGTTTCGCGTCTCGAAGCCGATATCTCCATTCAGTTCGACCGTCCGACCAACGCCGACCTCATCGTCACCAAGCTCGGCCGGCTCCACATCTATAGTTACGCCTCCGAGGCCTATCGGGACGCTTACGGCCTGCCGAAGTCGCTCGCTGACCTGAGGGACCACCGGATCGTCAAGCAACATGGCGTGCAGCTCGACGAGACCGGTTATGCGCGCGTCCTCGGATTAGAGTCCTTGGAGGGGATCGTGGGGATCTCGACAAATTCGAGCGTCGCTGTGCTCTATGCGGTCGAGCGCGGCGCCGGGATCGGCTTCCTGCCGACATCGGCGATCGCGCTAGGCGCTCCCCTCGTCCCGATCGACCTCGGCATCAAATATCACATGGACTTGTGGCTGACCTATCATAAGGAATTCCGTCATTCCGACCGCCACAAGCTGGTGATCGAATGGCTGAAAAGCATCTTCGATCCCAAGGTCTATGCCTGTTTTCGGGATGAATTCATTCACCCGAACGACCTGATTCCCCTGATGGCGGCGTCACGACAGAATTTCGGGCTGCAGGGCTACGTAGCGCCGAAGCCCTTCTAATCGGACAGGGACGCTTGCTGATCAGACAGCGAGCTTGCCGATCTGCCGGACGTTACCACCTGAACTCGACGCCCAGGGTTCCTCCCTGGTGCGACTGTAGCGCCGCGCGGAACTTGGCGTCGTAGTTGAGATAGAGCCGCGCCGTGTTGCTCAGGGAGAGCGAGGCCGATGCGCCGGAATCCGCGCCATATCGGCTTTCGCCGATCCCCTGCACGGTGATGCTCTGCGGGCCGAGGCTGATCGTCACCGAACTGAAATCCTGCGAAAAATTGTCGACGAATTTGCCGTAGGCCGACAGGTCCAGGATCTTCTGATCGAGGATCCAGTAATGGCCGATCTCTGCGCCGGCCAGAAGCCGCGAACGCTCGAGCGTTGCCCCGCTCGCCAGCACCGGATCGAGGCCGCCGACTTCCTGCAACGCGCCGGTCGCGGCATGGACATATTCGAGCCCGAGTTTCGGGACGATGCGGCTCTCCTGCAGGGTCCAGTAGTAGCTGAGCTCGGTCAGCGCACCGTCAATCCGCGCGCTGTAGCTGGCGCCGGCAATCCCTGCTCCCGTGTCGCGGTTCGAACCGATATTGCCGAAACCATGAACCACCGCGACCGCCCATGTCCACGGCCCCTTGTCGACGGAGGCGTTGAAGCCGATCTGGGTGAGATCCAGCGTCGCCAATTGCAGCGCCAAGGGCACATCGATGGTGGTGTGGCTTTGATCGACGGAGAAACCGACATTGATCCCAGGGGCGATGCGGGCGCCGATGCCGGCGAGGCCGCCGACCGTCCGGCGCTTGTCGCCGACAAAGTCGCCTTGCGTGCCGGTGGTCACGGAAATTCCATAGAGCTCGCCCCAGCTCCGGTAGCGCGGGCCTTCGGTTGCTTCCGAGGCGCCCCCGCCGGCCGGATTGCTGCGCAGCGCGCGGCCAAATCCGCCTGTCGCCTGGTTGCCGAGCCGCTCCAGGAAATTGCTGCCGAGATTAAGCACCTCGCTGCCCGACGACATCTCGGAATTGATCTGGGTCGGCGTCGGAACGGGCGTGGGCGACGGGGCCGGCGTCGGTGTTGGGCCCGGCAACGGTGATTGCGCCGCCGCGGACGTGGACGACAACGTGGCCCAAGGGGTCAGCGTGAGAACGGCGGCAAGGGCAATCGCCGCGGCAATCCTGTTCCTTGTCCGCGACGGCCGCGATGAGCAGCACATGAATGCCATTTCCAGAAAAAGGAGCGCCGCTCTATTCAAATAAAAAATCGGTCGACCAGGGCCGATTTGCCCTCAGTTCCGCCGGAGGGTCAATTGGGCGGGCCCCTAAGCGTCTGACGATTGGCCGAAATTGTGCCCCCACGGCCACAGGAGTTTAAGGGACTGGAGCATGATCCGGAAAAGCATGCCCCAAAATACGCCCTGGGGCTACGACCCGACGGGTGGGTACCGGTTTTCCTAAAAGATCATGCTCAAACAACGGGCTAGAGCGCGATGGCGATTCATCCTGAAATCATCGCGCTCTAGGCCATTGGCCGAATTTCCCGGGCCGAATTTCCTGAGGCACACCAGAGGCTTGCTAAGAGACAAATTTCGTGTTGCAATCCCGGTCACAATCGGATTTGGCCGTTCGACTGTGCGTTTCGCGACCTTGAGATCTAAGATTCGGAAATTGAGCAGACCACCGGAAGCCCGTTTGTGGCGTGGCACGCTGACTGCGTGGCCGCGTCTTTTTTACGTCTAGAGCAGGAGACAGGCGATGCCCAAGGGTACCGTCAAATGGTTCAACCCGACCAAGGGTTATGGGTTCATCAAGCCGAACGCTGGCGATAAGGACGTCTTCGTCCATATCTCGGCGGTCGAGCGCGCGGGACTCTCGACCCTCAATGAAAATCAGGTCGTGGAATATGACCTCGTGGAAAATCGCGGCAAAGCATCCGCGGAAAACCTGAAGGTTTCCTAAACTCCGGAATCGGCGCCAGCGTCTTGATCTCAACCCCCGGCCTCTCGCCGGGGGATTTTATTTTGCGGTCGAAGGAAGTCTCCAGGAGCATGATCCGGAAAGGTGGGCACCGGTTTTCCCTCGCGACAAACGCAAAGCGTTTGCGCGGAGATCATGCTCAAGCAAAAGCTATGTCACGACCGGTGAAATCAGGAAATTGCCCGAGCCCGCGCCGGCCGCTGTCTTGCAGATGTCGCCCTCAAGCCGCACGCCGCCGCTGGCAAGAAGCCGCAACGCTTCGGGGTAGATGCGGTGCTCCACCTCAAGGACGCGCTCGGCGAGCGTCTCCGCCACATCGTGATCGCTGACCGTAACCGCGCCCTGCATCAGGATCGGACCGGCGTCGGTCTCCGGGATGACGAAATGGACGGTTGCACCGGAAATCTTCACGCCGGCACGCAAGGCCTGACCATGGGGATCAAGGCCCGGAAAGCACGGCAGCAGAGAGGGGTGGATGTTGAGCATCTTGCCGTACCAGCGCTGCACGAAGCCGGCAGTGAACAAGCGCATGAAGCCGGCGAGGCAGATCAGATCGATTCGGTGCTGATCCAGCAGGGCCTGTAAAGCCGCCTCGAACGTCGCGCGATCCTTGCCGAATGGCTTGCTTTCGATGACGGCGGCCGGGATGCCGGCCGCCCTGGCCTTGTCCAGTCCGCCCGCGTCCGCGCGATTGGCAACCACGACCGCGATCTCCGCCGGATAATCCTCCGCCGCCGCGGCCTTGATCAGCGCGGCCATGTTCGATCCGCGCCCGGAAATCAGGATGGCGACGCGGCGCTTCATGCCCTCACCACGCAAGATCAAGATGACCGTTATAGACGACGCGATGTTCGCCCGCGGCGGGGATGACTTCGCCAAGCAGCGCAACGCTCTCGCCGGCCTCGGCGAGAACCGCGGTGACCTCGTCGATAGCGTCCGGCTTCACGATGGCGACCATGCCGATGCCGCAGTTGAAGGTGCGCAGCAATTCCGGTTCGGCGATACCGCCCTGCGCCGCCAGCCATTTGAACACGGGCAGGACCGGCAGTCGCGCGAGATCGATACCGACGCCGAGATGCTTGGGAAGGACGCGCGGAATGTTGTCGGTGAAGCCGCCGCCGGTGATATGCGCCAGCCCCTTCACCGCGCCGGTCTGCTTGATCGCGCGCAGGCAGGATTTCACATAAAGCCGCGTCGGCACGAGCAGCGCACCGCCGAGCGTCATCACCGGCGAGAACGGCGCCTGCGCGTCGAATGGGAGACCGGACTGGGCGACGAGCTTGCGCACCAGCGAGAAGCCGTTGGAGTGGATGCCGGAGGACGCAAGCCCGATGACCGCATCGCCTGCGGCGATATCGGGGCGCGGCAGCAGCGTACCGCGCTCGGCCGCGCCGACCGCGAAGCCCGCGAGGTCGTAGTCGCCGTCCTTGTAGAGGCCCGGCATCTCCGCGGTTTCCCCGCCGATCAACGCGCAGCCGGATTCCCGGCAGCCCCCGGCGACGCCGGCAACGATCGCGGCGGCAGCTTCCGGATCAAGCTTGCCGCAGGCGAAATAGTCCAGAAAGAACAGCGGCTCGGCGCCCTGCACCACGAGGTCGTTGACCGACATCGCGACCAGGTCGATGCCGATGCCACCATGCAAGCCGGCCTCGATCGCGATCTTGACCTTGGTGCCGACGCCGTCGGTGGCTGCGACCAGGACGGGGTCCTGAAAGCCCGCGGCCTTGAGATCGAACAGCCCGCCGAACCCACCGATTTCGGCATCTGCGCCGGCGCGCGCGGTGGCGCGCACCATCGGCTTGATCAGGTCGACCAGCCGATTGCCCGCGTCGATATCGACGCCCGAATCCGCGTAAGTGAGCCCGTTCTTGCGCTCGGTCATGCCCAATTCCACAACAATGGCGGCTGGTTACGTCGGAATCCGCCGCCATGCAATGGCTCGCAAGCCGTTCGCCCATGTACTATGTAGATAACGAGGGGTTCCCCCCGAAATAGGCCGGATTTTCTTTAATATCAAACCGGTGGCCGGGAAGCGCCGTGTGAGTATTCCAAACAGTATTCCAAACATCATTACGTTGGCCCGTATCCTTCTGGTGCCGATCATCGTCTGGGCGATCGCGTCCAGCCAGATGGAGATCGCGTTTGCGGTTTTTGTCGTTGCCGGCGTCAGCGACGCGGTCGACGGTTTTCTGGCCAAGCGCTTCAACATGACGAGCGAACTGGGCGCCCTGCTCGATCCGCTCGCCGACAAGGCGCTCTTGGTCTCGATCTACATCGCGCTGGGCATCTGGGGCGCCATCCCGCGCTGGATCGTCATCCTTGTGGTCTCGCGCGATATCATGATCGTCGCGGCCGTGATCGTGTCGTGGCTGTTCGACAAGCCGGTTCCGATGAAGCCCTCGATGGTGTCAAAGCTCAATACGGTCGCGCAGGTGGCGTTCGCGGCATTGGTGCTGGCTTCGCTCAGCTTCGGCTTCAGGCCTACGCCCTACGATCTGATCCTGATGGGTTTTGTCACGGTCTTTACGCTTGTGTCCGTATCGCTCTATCTCGTGGAGTGGGTGCGGCACATGGGCACGATCGAAGCACGATAACTTGCAAGAAGAACTTGCAAGAAAACTAGCAAGAATACTTGCAAAGGCAGGCCGGGCGAGCCCGGCATGGAGCAATTCTCGTGGCAAGCAGCGTTCATCCCCGTCAACTGGCATTTGCGCTACCGCATGCTGAGAGCCTGACACGCGACAACTTTCTGGAGGGGCCGGCCAATGCCGCGGCACTCGCGCTGGTCGACGCCTGGCCGGAATGGCCGAACCGAACCATGCTGCTGGTCGGACCGGAGGGTTCGGGAAAAAGCCATCTTGCCGCGATCTGGGCCGAGCAAGCCGGCGCGCGCTCGACATCGGCACATGCCCTGACCGCGGCCAATGTGCCGGCAGAGCTCGCGACCGGTGCGCTGGTCGTGGAGGATTTGCGCGCGGCGGCATTCGACGAACGCGCGCTGTTTCACCTTTTGAACCTCGCGCGCGAGGACGAGGCCTCCATTCTGGTCACGGCGCGCCTGCCGCCGTCGGCGATCGAGATCGAACTGCGCGATCTGCGCTCGCGCCTGCGCGCCGTCCCGATCGTGTCGCTGCTGCCGCCGGACGATCATCTGTTCCGCGCATTGATCGTCAAGTTCTGCGCCGATCGCCAACTCGCCGTCGACGAACAGGTCGTCGGCTACCTCGTAACCCGGCTTGAGCGGTCTTACGCGACGGCACGGCAGGCGATCGAACTTTTGGACAGGGAAGGCCTGCGGCTCGGCCGGCCGGTCACGCGGGCGCTGGCGGCCGAGTTGCTGCGCCAATCCTGATGAATACCTGCCATCTTGACGTGGCGCCAGCGGGGAACATCATGTCGTTAAAACTGTCATTTCCGGGACATACTGTTTGTTTGCGCCGCCAAGGTCTAATGCCCGATGCAGCCCTTGATTCGAGATGGATCGAATTCTCATGGAATCTTTACAAGCTATTGTAATCGAAGACAAAAAGGTAGATTCCGAAGCCCTCCCGGCGATCGCCGCAAGTCCGGAACGCTTCATCAATCGCGAGCTGTCCTGGCTGCATTTTAACCGCCGGGTGCTGGAGGAATCGGTCAATCCGGGCCATCCCGCGCTGGAGCGGGTGCGATTCCTGTCGATTTCCGCAAATAACCTTGATGAGTTCTTCATGGTCCGCGTGGCCGGCATCAAGGCCCAGGTGCGCGAGGGCATCGCCGAACGCAGCCCCGACGGGCTGACGCCGTCGGAGCAGTTGGTCCTGATCAACGAAACCGTGTCCAAGCTCGCCAACGATCAGCAGGCGATCTGGCGCGGCCTGCGCGGCATCCTGGCGGAGGTCGGCATTGTCCTGGTCGACGGCCGCGAGGTCACCAAGGCCGAGCGGGCCTGGGTCGAGGATCATTTCCTCCACAACATCTTTCCGCTGCTCACGCCGCTTGCGATCGATCCGGCGCACCCCTTCCCGTTCATCCCGAGCCTCGGCTTCACCGTTGCGCTGCAGCTCGCGCGGGTCTCGGATGGCAAGCCGATGAACGCGCTGATCCGCATGCCCGGCAAGATCGACCGCTTCATCCGCATGCCCTCGGGCAAGGAAGGCGCGGTCCGCCTGATCACGCTCGAGCAAGCAACCGGTCTGTTCATCGGCCGGCTGTTCCCCGGCTACATCGTCAACGGCCAGGGCGCCTTCCGCGTCATCAGGGACAGCGAACTCGAAATCGAGGAAGAGGCCGAAGACCTGGTGCGCCTGTTCGAGACGGCGCTGAAACGACGGCGCCGCGGATCGGTGATTCGGCTCGAAATCGAAGCCAAGATGCCGGAAGAGTTGCGCGGCTTCGTGCAGCGGGCGCTGTCGACCACCGATGACGAGGTCCTGCTGGTCGATGGCGTGCTGGCGATGAACGAGCTATCGCAACTGACCCGGCTCGACCGGCCCGATCTGGAATTCGTGCCCTATGTGCCGCGCCATCCCGAACGTGTCCGCGACCACGGCGGCGATATCTTTGCCGCGATCCGGCAGAAGGACCTGGTCGTCCATCACCCGTATGAGTCGTTCGACGTCGTGGTGCAGTTCCTGCAACAGGCGGCGCGCGATCCCGATGTCGTCGCGATCAAGCAGACGCTCTATCGCACCTCCAACAACTCGCCGATCGTGCGGGCGCTGGCGGAGGCCGCGGAGGCAGGAAAATCGGTGACCGCGCTGATCGAACTGAAGGCGCGTTTCGACGAGGAAGCCAACATCCGCTGGGCGCGCGACCTCGAACGCGCCGGCGTGCAGGTGGTCTATGGCTTCCTCGAACTGAAGACCCACGCCAAGCTGTCCCTGATCGTACGGCGCGAGAGCGGCAGCCTCACGACCTACGTCCACACCGGCACCGGCAATTACCATCCGGTCACCGCGCGCATCTACACCGACCTGTCCTATTTCACGTCCGATCCGATCATCGGGCGCGACGTGGCGCGGGTCTTCAACTACATCACGGGCTATGCCGAGCCGATCGCCATCGAGAGGATGGCGGTGTCGCCGCTGACGCTGCGCAAACGCATGATCGAGCACATCCGCGGCGAGATCATCCACGCCCGCCACGGCAGGCCGGCGACGATCTGGATGAAGATGAACTCGCTGGTCGACCCCGACATCATCGATGCGCTCTACGAAGCGTCCCAGGCCGGCGTGTCGATCGAGCTCGTGGTGCGCGGCATCTGCTGCCTGCGGCCGGGGCTTCCCGGACTGTCCGAGAACATCCGGGTCAAGTCGATCATCGGCCGCTTCCTGGAGCACGGCCGAATCTACTGTTTCGGCATGGGACAGGGCCTGCCGAGCCCGAAAGCAGCTGTGTATATCTCGTCGGCCGACATGATGCCGCGCAACCTCGACCGGCGCGTCGAGGTGCTCTGTCCGCTGCAAAATCCCACGGTGCATCAGCAGGTTCTCGAACAGATCATGGTCGCCAACCTGAAGGATACCGAGCAGAGCTGGCAATTGTTGCCGGACGGGTCGTCTACGCGTATGAAGGCCGCGAAAGGCGAAGAGCCCTTCAACCTGCATAATTACTTCATGACAAATCCGAGTCTCTCAGGCCGTGGAAAGTCGCTCAAGGAATCTTCGCCACGCCGGCTCACGCGCCGCAACGAACGCCATCATTCCCCCTAAGGGATTTTTTTGGTGAAGCGGCCGCGCAAGCGCGCCGCCAGCGTCGCGGTCATCGACATCGGTTCGAATTCGGTTCGTCTCGTCGTCTATGAAGCGATGACGCGGAGCCTCGTCCCCATCTTCAACGAAAAAACGCTGTGCGGCCTTGGCCGCGAGGTGCAGAGCACCGGCCTGCTCGCGCCCGACGCGGTCGCCAAGGCGCTGACGGCGCTGCGCCGCTTTCGTGCGCTGTGCAAGATCCAAAAGGTCGGGCGCGTTTACGCGATCGCCACCGCCGCGTGCCGCGACGCCTCCAACGGACCCGACTTCATCGCCAAGGCCGAACGCATCTGCGGCGTTCCGATCGAAATCCTGTCGGGCCCGCGGGAGGCAAAGCTGTCCGCGCTTGGCGTCATCTCGGGCGTTCACAAGCCCGACGGCATCGTGGGCGATCTCGGCGGCGGCTCGCTCGAACTGATCGACGTGCGCGGCAACCAGGTTCGCGGCGGCGTCACGCTGCCGCTCGGCAGCCTGGCGCTGCAGGATCTGTCGCACAAGTCGCTCAAGCGCGCCGAACGCATCGTCAGGAACGAATTGTCCGGCATTCCCCGGCTCAAGGCCGGCCGGGGCCGCACTTTCTATGCCGTCGGCGGGACGTGGCGTTCTCTGGCCCGGATCCATATCATCCAGAGCGAATACCCCTTGCGCGTGATGCACGGCTATTCGATTCCGGCCGCGGAAGCGCTGGATTTCGCGCAGCGGCTCCGGCGTCTCGCCGCGGCCGACATGCTCGCAAATATCGAGGCCGTCGCCGACGCGCGGCGCCCGCTCCTCACCTACGCGGCGCTGGTCCTCGAATACATTATCCGCGTCGTACGCCCGAAGACCATCGTGTTTTCGACCTTCGGCGTGCGCGAAGGCCTGCTTTACTCGATGTTGCCGGAGGCCGAGCGCAGCAAGGACGGCCTGATCTGCGCCGCGCAGACTTTGAACGAACTGCTGTCGCGGTCGGCGCGCCATGCGCTGGAATTGATCGAGTGGACCGACCGGCTGGTGCGGGTCGTGCATAAGCGCGAAACCGAAGAAGATCGCCGCCTGCGCCATGCGGCCTGCCTTCTGTCCGACATCAGCTGGCGGGTGCATCCGGACCATCGCGGCGAGCAGACGCTCGAGCTCATTACCAACGGCAATTTCGGCTCGATCAGCCATCAGGGCCGGGCCTTTGTCGGACTGTCGGTGTTCTTCCGCTATGCGGGCCTGAGCGAGGAAAATCAGCCGCCGGCGGTGATCCAGGCACAGATAACGCCGTCCATGGTGGAGCGCGCCCGCGTGCTCGGCGCGGCATTCCGGGTCGCGCATCTGATCTCGGCGGCACGCCCAGGTGTGTTGCCCGCGACCCATTTCCGCACCCACGACCGCAAATTGATGCTGGTGTTCGAGCACCAGATGGTCGATCTCGTCGCCGACCGCGTCGGCGGCCGCTTCAAGCAACTGGCGCGGCTGGTTGGCCGGTCCGGATCGATCGTCAGGCGCTAACCACGGAAGCGACGCGTCAGGCTAAGGTGTTCCCTGCGCCACGTGATGCAGGCTTTGCCTACGCCAGATCGATCCCGTGACAAGAACGACGATCACGCCGAGCACCGCGCAGGCGATCTCGTCGCCATTTCCGCCGACGAACAGCGGGGCCACGCCCAGCAGCGTGAGCAGTGCGTCGAGCTCGACGCCGATCGCGCCTTCGAAAATGCTGTGCAGCTTGGGATAGACTGCCGTATCGGTCGCGATGACGTCGCCTGCGACCCAGCCCAACAGAGCCGAGCCGGCCCAGACAAGAATCGGCAGCAATTCAAGCAGCGCTATGATCAACGCTGCACCTGCAATGATCAGCGGGATGCTGCTCGCCAACCCGAAGATCAATAGCGGAATGCTTCCATCCGCGGCGGCGGCAACCGCAATGACATTGTCCAGGCTCATCACGATGTCGGCGAGGACCACGATCTGCACCGCGGCCCACATTCGCGATACCTCTTCAACGTCGTCCTGCGCCCTGCTCTCCGGCACCATAAGCTTTGCCGCAATGACCAGCAGCACCAAACCGCCCACCAGTTTCAGGTACGGCAGCCCCATCAGCGTCGCGATGACAACCGTGAAGATGATGCGCAAGATCACCGCTGCCGCGGAGCCGAGCACCATGCCCCATAGCCGCTGGCGCGGCGCCAATCCACGGCATGCCAATGCGACGACCAGCGCGTTGTCGCCCGACAACAGCACATTGATCCAGATTATTTTTGAGAGATTGACCCAGAACTGCGGGTGGTGGATTTCGGTCATGAATTGTCCGAAGACGCCACCGACGCCGAAAATATCTGAGAACCAGTTCAATCCGACCTCCGAGAGCGGCTGATGCCGTCACTCGGTATCGCAAAACGGCTGATGTCGTCCGGCGGCTATTTGTCGCAAATCCGCAGGACAATCGATTGTCGGCAAATGGGCGTTGCAAGGCGGAGCGGACCAAGCCGCCCTGCGAGGTTAGACGGTCGCCTTGACGTGTTGCAACTTCCGGCGGCGCCAGATCGTTCCCGCGACCAGAACCGCGATCGAACCCAGCCCCGAAGCGAGAATATCCATCAGGTCGCCGTCGAAGCTGAAATGTGACACTCCGAAAATCGCCGACGTCGCATCGACGCTGAAAATCATCTGGCCATCCAGCACGCGGTGCAGGGCCGATTGGTCCACGGGGTCGGAAGCAATCACGTCGCCCGCGATCCAGCCGAGCAGCATCGCGCCGAGCCAGACCAGCAGCGGAAAACGGTCGAGCACCAGCATGATCAAGGCCGCACCTGCGATGATCATCGGAATGCTGATGGCAAGGCCAAGCGCCAACAGCGACAACTGGCCGTTCGCCGCGGCGGCGACCGCGATCACGTTGTCGAGGCTCATGATGATGTCGGCGATCACCACGATACGCACGGCATGCCAGAGCGTGGTGCCGGCTGCGATTTCGTCGTTCTCGTCCTCGGGCACCAGAAGCTTGGCCGCGATGACAAGCAGCGCAATTCCGCCAACCAGTTTCAGGAATGGCAGCGACATCAGCGTCGCGACGATGCCGGTGAACGCGATCAAGAGCACCACCGCGACGCCGGCGCCGATCACCATGCCCCACAGGCGATGCCGTCCATGCAGGCCGCGGCAGGCCATCGCGATGACCAGCGCGTTATCGCCGGACAACAGCACGTTGATCCAGATGATCTTGCCGACCGCGAACCAGAACGCGGGCCTTTGCATATCGGCCTGGAACTGCGTGAAGAACGCACCGATATTGGTGGGATCGACGACCTGCGTCAGCCAGTTCAAAAGCGTTTTCCCTTAGAGCATGATCCGGAAAAGATCATGCTCGGACAATAAGCGCGAGCGCGATGCTGACGATCGAGAAATCGTCGCGCTCCGGCCGGCTGCCTGCGCGGCTCGTATCAGCCGTTGGCCGTCCGTCAGCCCACGATTTCGTTGCCCGAGAAGAACTGGGCGATCTCGACAGCGGCGGTTTCCGGGGCATCCGAGCCGTGCACCGAGTTTTCGCCGATCGACTTCGCATGAGTCTTGCGGATGGTTCCCTCGGCAGCCTTGGCAGGATCGGTCGCGCCCATGACATCGCGATATTTGAGCACGGCGCCCTCGCCCTCCAGAACCTGCACCACCACCGGACCTGAGGTCATGAAGTCCACCAGTTCGCCAAAAAACGGGCGCGCCTTGTGGACCGCATAGAACGTCTCGGCCTGTTCGCGCGTCATGCGGATGCGCTTTTGCGCCACGATCCGAAGGCCCGCCTTTTCGATCAGCGCGTTGACCGCGCCGGTCAGATTGCGCGCGGTCGCGTCGGGCTTGATGATCGAGAAGGTGCGTTCAATCGCCATGATGTCGTCCTCACATACGGGTGATGCAGAGTTGCGGCGCTTATATCGGCGCGACCGCCGAACGGCAAGCGACCGCGCGGACGACGCCCAACGCGAAAAATCTTCGGCGAGAACCCCCCTCGAATTACAACAATTTCACAAAGCTGAACCCTGTCTGAAGGCGGCGTCCCGCCTTCGTTCACCTGCATGGGCGTAACCTCATGCTCGATCGGACGCCCTGCAGGTCGGTCTGGCGGAAAAATTCGGCAAGTCCTGCATGGCGTCTCGGGAAGCGATCCCTGGCGCCATGCGCCGAACTCTAGGAGACGACCATGTTTCGTAAACTCTCGCTTGCTGCAGTGGCCGCGGTATCCCTCGGCATTGCCGCGTTGGCGCCAACTTCGGCCTCCGCCTGGGGCGGCTGGCACGGAGGATGGCATGGCGGCGGCTGGCACGAAGGCTTTCATCATCGGGGCTGGGGCTACGGTCCGCGCTTCTACGTCGGTGGCCCCGCCTACTACGGGTCAGGTTACGGCGGCTGCTATGCGCGGCGGCTGGTTCCGACCCCGTGGGGCCCCCGCTGGCGGCTGGTGAACCGCTGCTACTGACGAAACCGCCCCTTGAAGTGTTGAAGTGGTCAAAAACCCCGACGCTCCCGCGCCGGGGTTTTTGCTGGAACAGTTTCCATACAATTTTTACGAGAAACCAGACCATTCTGCTGTCGAAGGGGGAAACAATTTTCGTGTCCATGACTTGGTATGTCATCGTCTCAGCAATGGAAACGCGACCCGAATCCTGTGATGACTGCCTCAAGCGCCAAAACCCGCGAACCAATTGACGGGAACGCATGCCGATCGATCTCCGACGCTGTGGGCGAGCGGCTGCAGCGGGACTTGCGGCCGGACTTCTCGGACCTTTCCCCTCACCTGCGAAACCTGATGGACGAACTGCGGCGGCGCGACGTCGAGGGCGAGGGCGAGGGCGAGGGCGACCCGCCGACCGATTTCGCGAGCCACACTTGAACGATACTTGAACGATACTTGGGCCCGGTAAGCCAATTCTCCTCGATAAAGCGGTTGCGTTTAGCCTCGGCTGCGGTGACAACCGCGCATGCTTTCCATCTCAGACATATCGGTCCGCATCGCCGGGCGGCTTTTGATCGACCGTGGCTCGGCGCAGATCGTTCCCGGCGCCCGCGTCGGTCTGGTCGGCCGCAACGGCACCGGTAAATCGACGCTGTTCAAGGCCATTCGCGGCGAGCTTGCCACCGAAAGCGGAACCATCACCCTCCCCCCGCGCTGGCGGGTCGGCAGCCTCGCCCAAGAGGCGCCCGACGGCCCGGAAAGCCTGATTGACGTCGTTCTCAGGGCGGACCTCGAGCGCGACGCCCTGCTGCGCGAGGCCGACACCGCGACCGACCCACACCGGATCGCCGAGATCCAGACCCGGCTGGTCGATATCGACGCCCACTCGGCGCCGGCACGCGCGGCTGCGATCCTGAGCGGGCTTGGCTTTTCGGCCGCGGACCAGGCCAGGTCCTGTTCGGAATTCTCCGGTGGCTGGCGGATGCGCGTCGCTCTCGCCGCCACGCTATTCGCCGCGCCCGACCTGCTGCTCCTGGACGAACCGACCAACTATCTCGATCTCGAAGGCACACTCTGGCTCGAGGACCATCTGGCGAATTATCCGCGCACCGTGATCGTGATCAGCCATGACCGCGATCTGTTGGAAACGTCGGTCGACCAGATACTCCATCTCGACCGCGGCAAGCTCACCCTTTACCGCGGCAGCTACTCCTCGTTCGAAGAACAGCGCGCCACGCGCGAAATGCTGGACGCCAAGCACGCCAAGCGTCAGGACGCGGAACGCAAGCGCCTGCAGGCCTTCGTCGACCGCTTCAAGGCCAAGGCCTCGAAAGCCCGCCAGGCGCAGTCGCGCGTCAAGATGCTGGAAAAGATGAAACCGGTTTCCGCGCTGGTGACGCAGGACGTGCGCGAGATCACGTTTCCCGCGCCTGAGAAGATGTTGTCGCCGCCGATCATCGCGGTCGACGATGTCTCGGTCGGCTACGATCCGAAGCAGCCGGTCTTGAACCGCGTCACTTTGCGGATCGACAATGACGACCGCATCGCGCTGCTGGGCGCCAACGGCAACGGCAAATCGACTCTGGTCAAGCTGCTCGCCAACCGGCTTGCGCCGTTCTCCGGCACCCTCACGCGTGCCGACAAGCTTTCGATCGCCTATTTCGCCCAACACCAGCTCGATGAATTGAGCGAAGACGGCTCGCCCTACGAGCACGTCCGCAAGCTGATGCCGGAAGCGCCGGAATCCAAGATCAGGGCGCGCGCAGGCGCAATCGGATTCTCCGGCAAGGCGGCCGACACCTCGGTCAAGAGCCTGTCGGGTGGCGAGAAGGCCCGCCTGCTGCTCGGACTTGCGACCTTTTTCGGCCCCAACATGATCATCCTCGACGAGCCGACCAACCATCTCGATATCGACAGCCGCGCCGCGCTTGCGGAGGCGATCAATGAATTTCCCGGCGCGGTGATCATGGTCTCGCACGACCGCTATCTGATCGAAGCCTGCGCCGATCGCTTATGGGTCGTGGCCGATCACGCGGTCACGAATTTCGACGGCGATCTCGACGACTATCGGCGCCTGGTGCTGTCGGCGCGCGGCCTGCGCGCAAGCCCGCGCGAGCGCGGCGACAATGAGCGAGGCCGCGACAGGTCGGAACTCGGCAAGGATGAAAGGAAGGCTGAAAAGAAGAAACCCTTGAAGCAGAAGATCTCGGACGCCGAAGCCGAAATCGCGCGCATCAGCGGCATTATCGAAAAAATCGATGCCGCTCTGGCGCTGCCGGATATCTTCACCCGCGATCCCAAGCAGGCCGCTCAGCTCAGCAAGGCACGCGCCAGCGCGGCAAGCGCGCTGCAGCGCGTCGAAGAGCAATGGCTTGAGGCGAGTGCGGAATATGACGTGGCGTCAAGCTGAGCTGCCAGCGACAACGCGCACGGCATTACGCAGCCGGCTTTTTCTTTGCCTTTGATTTCGCGGTCTTCGGCGGCGCGACCGGATCGGCTCCTCGTTCGACCGAGGTCAGCCGCCCGCTGGTGAAGGTGTAGATCCCGGCCCGCGGCCCATGCGACCAGGTCACCACCGCCACCCGATCGCCGCGCGGATTGTTGGAGAGATTGACGTTGTCGGGTGCGCCGACGCCGCGCACGACGTCGCATTCGGTGTGCCCGAGCGCCACCGTACCGCCAGCCGCCGGCGCTGCGCCCGCAGCGCCCTCGGCCAACGCGTTGGCGCCGTCAGGGGTCCCCCCTGGCGGCGCCATGCCTGGGCAAGCGCCGGCGGCGCTGACCAGATCCTCAGCCGCGACCGCCTTCTCGGGCGTCAGCGGCGGCGTATCGATTGAGATGCTTCGAATGAACAGCCGGCCGGAGCGCGAGAACCATTCCGCGTCCTTCGACAACAGGTCGGACTGGAACATCTCGGATGCGCCCGAGCAGCCGGCTACCGCCGGTGCGAGCACCAGCAATGCCAACAGGCCCTTCGAAAGATCGCTTCTGTCTCGCACGATAAAGTAGGTTCCCCGCACCGGTCCCTAACCGGCTGTCCGACCACCACTTTGCGGCACCAGCATGGCTGATGCCGCAACGCTCGACTGATCCGTCATATTATCATTAATTATTTGGAATCGCTATTCCCGCCGACGCCAGCGGCCCTGTTCATCGGCCTGCCAATAGGTGACCGCAAAGCCCCGCGATTTGCAATCGGTCCAGGCAAGCCGGGCGGCGGCGAGCGCATCCGTGTCCTCGCCGTTGAATACGAGCACCATGCGTTCGTAGGAATCAGAATCGGCGGGCAGTGCGGCGTTGTCGATGAGAAACCTGACACTCGCCCGGTTCGGGTTGGCCTCTTCCACCGCCAGCACGATCGGCTGATCCTGCGCATCGCCCGCGCGCCAGGTCGTGTGCGGCAAGAACGAATCGTCGCGATAGGTCCACAAATGCGCATCCAGCGCGTCGGCGCGCTCCTGCGAGGTCGATTGCACGACCACCCGCCAGCCGCGCTGCAGGGATTTCTCCAGAAGCGGCGGCAAGACACTTTCCAGCGACATGTTTTGCAGATGGTAGAACAGAACTTCGGTCATTTTTCGTAATGGTCCGCGACCAGCCGCTCCAGAAGGCGAACGCCAAAGCCTGAGCCCCAGCTCTGATTGATGTCGGTTTTCGGCGCGCCCATCGCCGTTCCCGCGATATCGAGATGCGCCCATGGTGTGTTGTCGACGAAGCGCTGCAGGAATTGCGCGGCCGTGATCGAGCCGCCGTTTCGCCCGCCAGTATTCTTCATGTCGGCAAATTGCGAATCGATCAGCTTGTCGTATTCGGGCGCGAGCGGCATCCGCCAGACCCGCTCCCCGGTTTCCAGCCCGGCCTTGACCAGGCGCTCTGCGAGTTCATCGTTGTTGGAGAACAGGCCGGCATGTTCGGTGCCGAGTGCCACCATGATCGCGCCCGTGAGGGTTGCGAGATCGACCATGAATTTCGGCTTGAACTTCGTCACCACGTACCAGAGCACGTCCGCCAGCACCAAGCGGCCTTCGGCATCGGTATTGATGATCTCGATGGTCTGACCCGACATCGACGTGACGATATCGCCCGGGCGCTGCGCATTGCCGTCCGGCATGTTCTCGACCACCCCGATGGCGCCGACCGCGTTCACGCGCGCCTTCCGTGCTGCCAGCGCGTGCATCAGGCCGACGACACAAGCGGCGCCCCCCATGTCGCCCTTCATGTCCTCCATGCCCGCGGCTCCCTTGATGGAAATGCCGCCGGTATCGAAACAGACGCCCTTGCCGACGAAGGCAACCGGCGGCTCGCCGCGTTTACCGCCGCTCCAGCGCATGATCACGGTGCGGCCGGGCCGCACGGACCCCTGGGCGACACCGAGCAGCGCCCCCATCCCGAGCTTCGTCATCGCCTTGACGTCGAGCACCTCCACGATGACGCCCAGTTTGCGCAATTGGCTGGCCCGGCGCGCGAACTCCTCTGGATAGAGCACGTTCGGCGGCTCGTTCACGAGCTCCCGCGCCAGCACGACCCCATCGACCAGATGGCCGTTCCCGGCAAATATCTTCCGCGCCGCCGCCACGTCGTCCACCGCGAGCGAAACCTGGGCGCGCAGCCCACCGTTCTCGTCATCCTTCTTCTTGGTCTTGTAGCGATCGAATCGGTACGCGCGCAGCCGCATCCCCGACGCGATGGCGGCGGCCGGGCCGGGTTCCATGACGCCGTCAGGCAGCTCCGCCATAACCGTGACTGCTTCACTGCCGGAGTTCAATTTGCCGGCTAACACCCCGCCGAATTTCAGAAAATCCCTCTCCTTGAGATCCGCGGGCTTGCCCGTGCCGATCACGATCAAGCGCTGAATCTTGATTCCCTCGGGTTCCAGGATATCGAGCGTCGATCCATTTTTGCCCTTGAACTGGTTGGTGGCCGCCGCACGCTTCACCAGATTCGCCGCCGCCCCGAGCGTTTTCCGTGTGGCCGCCCCAAATTTCAACGTGTCGTCGCAAAAGACCGCCAAAACGCCGCGTGGCACGGTGGAAAATGGGACGAAGCCGACCTTGACGGCGTCGGACATTGGTAAATCCTCCAAAAATCTGGGCGTTCGCTTAGGCCGCGATGGGCTTCAAACGATTTTGGCCCGCGCTTTACGGTGCGAAGAATCCGCGTCGGGGTCACTATGACCCGGCTGCCTCGGCGCTGCCAAGCACCGGCGTTGCCGGGCCGCCACATTCAGTGAAATATTAGCCATAATTCGAGCGCGCCACGGCTCAGCCATTTTGTTGACGGATCAAAGGGATGGTAGTGAGAAAATCAAGCAGGCGGGACAAATGGCGGCGCGACCCAAGGGGAACCCCTTTTCACCTAAGGGGAACCCCTTTTCAGGGGTGAGTCGCGGCTCGCCTTGCTGTCTTGGGCTATGCTGTCTTGGGCTATGCTGTGTTGGGCCGTGCTGTCATGGCAGGACGGGGAACGTGCGGTAAAGATGGGGTCGATCGACAGGTATATCTTCCGCACGACGCTGGCGTCGTTTGCGCTGGTCTTGATCAGCCTGACCGGCGTGATCTGGATTACGCAGGCGTTGCGCGGCATCGACCTGATGACGAGCCAGGGTCAGACCATCCTCACCTTCCTCGGCGTTACCAGCCTGGTGATCCCGGCGCTGGTGCTGATCATCTCGCCGATCGCGCTGATGATCGCGATCTCGCATACCCTGAACAAGCTGGCGACCGATTCGGAAATCATCGTGATGAATGCCGCCGGATTCTCGCCGTTCCGGCTGTTCCGTCCGTTCCTCTATGCGACTTGCGTGGTGGCGCTCCTGGTAGCGTTCATCGCCTCCTACCTCGCCCCCGACGGCATGCGGCGCCTGAAGCAATGGGACGCCGAAATCACCGCCGACGTGCTGGCGAATATCCTGCAGCCCGGCCGCTTTGCGCAGCTCGACCCGAACCTGACCATCCGGATTCGCGAGCGGCAACCCGGCGGCCTGCTCGTCGGCATCTTCATCGACGATCGCCGCGATCCAAAGGAACGGATCAGCATTGTCGCCGAGCGCGGAACTGTGGTGAAAAACGGCGACGGCTCGTTCCTGATTCTCGAAGATGGAAACATGGAACGTTTCGAGGCGGGAAAGCGCGATCCGGCGCTGGTCGCGTTCGGCCGTTACGCGTTTGACATGTCGAAATTCTCCAATCAGGGCCATGACGTCTCGCTCGGCATCCGCGAGCGTTATCTCTGGGAGCTGCTTGCACCGGGCGACGGCGATCTGGTCTACAAGCAGAATCCCGGACAATTTCGCGCCGAGCTGCATGACCGTTTCCTGGCGCCGATCTACCCCTTCGCTTTTGCCGCGCTGACATTCGCCTTTCTTGGCGCGCCGCGGACCACGCGTCAGAGCCGCAACTTTTCGGTCGGCAGCTCGATTCTTGCGGTGTTCGGGTTGCGCATGGCGGGCTTCGCCTGCTCCGTCATGGCGGTGAAATCGCCGCTCGCGCCGGCGTTGCAATATCTGATGCTGGCGACCGCGATCGGCGCCGGCGTCTGGATCATCATCGGTGGCATCGTGCTGGAACCGCCAGCCGCGCTGATCGAGGCGATCAACAAATCGAATGCACGCCTGTTGCGCCTCTTTGGACGGCCGGCCACCGCATGAGCATGGTCACAAACACCCTCGGGCGTTATTTTGCCGGCCGCTTCGTGATTTCGGCGCTCGGCGTCTTCGCCAGCATCTTCGTCCTGCTCGTGCTGGTCGATTACATCGAGATGGTGAGAAAAACCTCGGGCCTGGCGTCGGCCTCGGCCGTCATGGTGGCGGAGACCTCGCTGTTTCGCGTGCCGCAACTGCTCGAGAAGATGATGCCGTTTTGCGTCCTGATCGGCGCCATGACCTGCTATCTCGCGCTGTCGCGGCGGCTGGAACTGGTGGTGGCGCGCGCCGCCGGCGTCTCGGCATGGCAGTTCATCGCTCCGGCACTGGCGAGTTCGATCCTGCTCGGTATCCTGGCCACGATCGCCTACAACCCGATGTCGGCGAACCTGCGCGAGCTTTCCAAGCGCATGGAGGCGGAGCTGTTCGGCGCCGCGCCCGGCGGCGGCATCCAGGATGCGTCCGGCTTCTGGCTCAATCAGATCAACCCCGACGGCCAGGTCATGATCAACGCCGCCCGCAGCGAACAGCAGGGCGCGCGCCTGACCGGGCTGACGCTGTTTCGCTTTGACGCGGACGGCCACTTCAAGGAGCGAATCGAGGCGCGCGAAGCGACGCTCGAGGAAGGCCATTGGCTGTTCAAATCCGTGCGGCGCTACTCGCTCGACGCGGCTCCGATCGACCAGGACAGTTTCGAACTTCCGACCAGCCTGACACCGGCGCAGGTCCGCAACAGCTTCTCCACACCTGAGACTGTGTCCTTTTGGCAACTGCCGAGCTACATCCGATCGTCAGAGAGTTCAGGGTTCGCGACCGCGGGCTATCGGCTGCAGTACCATAAGCTTCTGGCACAGCCGTTTTTGCTGGCTGCGATGGTGATGCTGGCGGCTGCCGTGTCGTTGCGGTTCTTCCGTTTCGGCGGCGTGCAAAAGATGGTTTTGAGTGGCGTGGGCGCAGGCTTTCTGCTCTATGTTCTGTCGAAAGTGACTGAGGATTTGAGCAAGGCTGAGTTAATGCATCCGATCGCTGCGGCGTGGCTGCCCGTCTTGGTGGGCGGCCTCACCGGTTTTTTGGCCTTGCTGTACCAGGAGGACGGTTAGTGGCTGTGGTCGCCGTCCGTCAGAATGGCTTTGCGGCGCCCCGGCGCTCTGCCGTCGCGCGGCGTAATCGCCTGCGCGCGCCGACAACGCGGGGGACGCTGCTTGCGTTGTTCGGATTCGTTGCTTTGTTCGGATTCGTTGTCGCCGGTGCGATCGATCTGGCGATAACGCCAGCCGCCGCGCAAGGTTTCACCTACAACCCACAACCTCCGAAGGCACATCCGCCGCGCGTCGCCAATGACGGACAGATGCTCGTCCAGGCGGTTGAGGTCGACTACGACTACAACAACTCGCGTGTGTCGGCGGTCGGCAACGTGCAGCTTTACTACAACGGCACGAGCGTCGAAGCCGACAAGGTGATCTACGACCAGAAGACCAAGCGGCTTCATGCCGAAGGCAACATCCGCATGACGGACGCCGACGGCAAGATCACCTATGCGAACGCCATGGACCTGAGCGACGACTATCGCGACGGCTTCGTTGATTCGCTCCGGGTCGATACCGCCGACGCAACGCGCATGGCGGCAACCCGCGCGGATCGCTCCAGTGGCAATTACACGGTGTTCGAAAACGGCGTTTACACCGCCTGCGCGCCTTGCAAGGACGATCCGAAGAAGCCGCCGCTGTGGCAGGTCAAGGGTGCCCGCATCATCCACGACCAGCAGGAGAAGATGCTGTATTTCGAGTCCGCGCAGCTCGAATTCTTCGGCGTCCCGATGGCCTATCTGCCCTATTTCTCAACGCCGGATCCGACCGTGAAGCGCAAGACCGGCTTCCTGATGCCGAGCCCAAGCCAGTCCTCCGTCTATGGATACGGGGTCGAAATCCCCTTCTATTGGGCGATCGCCCCCGATTACGACGCGACCTTCAGTCCGCGCATCATGTCCCGGCAGGGCGTGCTGTTGCAGGGCGAGTTCCGGCAACGGCTGGAGAACGGCTCCTATCAGGTTCGCGCCTATGGCATCGACCAGCTCGATCGGGGCGCCTTCACCGGCCAGCCCGGCGACCGCCAGTTCCGTGGCGGCGTCGACACCAAAGGCCAGTTCGCGCTGAACGACAAATGGGTCTTCGGCTGGGAAGGCGTGCTGCTCTCGGACTACATGTTCATGTCCGACTACCGGCTGGCGCAATACCGCGACCCGTTCAGCTCCTTCCTGAACCTGCCGACGGAAGCGGTTTCGCAGCTTTATCTGACCGGCGTCGGCAACCGCAGCTTCTTCGACGCGCGGACGATCTACTTTCTCAGCTTCTCGGGTAGCCAGCAGACGGTGCCGGTCATCCACCCGGTGGTCGACTATTCGAACGTGATCAACAATCCGATTCTAGGCGCCGAGCTCAGCTACAAGACCAACTTCACCAGCCTGACGCGCGAGCAGTCCGTGTTCGACCCGATCACGACAGTCGCCAACACCGCCGGCCTGTGCACGGTGACGTCAGCCGATCCACTTGCACGGACGCCGACGCAATGCCTGCTGCGCGCCATACCGGGAACCTATACGCGCTTTTCGGCCGAAGCGCAGTTGCGGCGTTCGTTTACCGATTCGGCGGGTGAAATCTGGACACCCTTCGCGATCGTCCGCGCCGACGCCATCGACTCGGAGATCGTGAATCAGCCCGGCGTTGCCAACTTCCTTCCGACCGGCAGCACGCAGGCCCTGCGGGTCATGCCGACGGTCGGCCTCGAATATCGCTATCCCTTCATCAACGTTCAGCCCTGGGGCTCGACGACAATCGAGCCGATCGCGCAGGTCATCATTCGTCCGAACGAATCCTATGCCGGCAAGCTTCCCAACGAGGACGCGCAAAGCCTGGTGTTCGACACCTCCAACCTGTTCAGCGTCGACAAGTTCTCCGGCTATGACCGCGAAGAAGGCGGCGGACGCGCCAATGTCGGCGTGCACGCGACCACGCAGTTCGATCGCGGCGGCACCATCAATGTGCTGTTCGGGCAGTCCTATCAGCTCTTCGGCTTGAACTCCTTCGCCGTCCAGGACATGACCAACACCGGCATCGATTCCGGCCTGGCCAAGCCGAGGTCGGACTACGTCGCCAGTGTGAACTATTCGCCGAACCGCACCTATACGTTCAGCGTGCGTTCGCGGCTGGACGAGCAGACGCTGAACGTCCAGCGCTTCGAGGCCGAAGCGAAAGCGAACTTCGATCGCTGGTCGGTCGCCCTGACCTACGGCAACTACGCCGCGCAGCCGGACATTGGCTACCTGACCCGCCGCGAAGGCCTGTTGGGCAGCGGTTCGGTCAAGGTCGCGGCGAACTGGGTCGTCACCGGCGCCGCCCGTTGGGATCTGGCAGCCAACAAGCTCAACCAATATGTTGTCGGCGCCGGCTACGTGGATGATTGCTTTGTGCTCGCGGCTAACTACGTAACATCCTATAGCTATGCGACGGTCACCACACCGCCCATACTCAGCCACGCCTACATGCTGCAGATTGGCCTGCGGACGCTTGCCAATACATCCTCGTCGGGTGCCGGGGCCGGTATTCAGTAGAACCGGGCCGGCCACCGGACGCACAGGGCGTATTCCCGGTACGGTCTCAATTCGGATCGGTCGATATAGCGAAGATGATGATGACCACCACGTTCTCTCGCCACCTTCGGGCTCTGGTAGTGGGTAGTGTCACGGCGATCGTCCTGGCGGCCTGCATCACGCCCGCGCACGCTCAAACGGTCGCCGTGATGGTCAACGGCGATCCCATCACCGATTTTGATATCGAACAGCGCAGCAAGCTCAGTTTCTTGACGGCTCACAAGGCCGCCAACCGGCAGGACGTGATCAACGAACTGATCGACGAGAAGGTGAAAATCAAGGAGGCCAAGAAATATGGCGTCGATCCGACGGGCTCCGACATCGATCAGGCTTACGCCGGCATGAGTTCGCGGATGCGAATCTCACCGGAGCAATTGACGAAGTCGCTCGAGGTCCAAGGCATCCGGCCCGACACGCTGAAGGCCCGCATGAAGGCCGACATGGTCTGGACCAGCCTGGTGCGCGGGCGATACAAGGAACGGCTGCAGGTCGGCGAGAAGGATGTCGCCGCCGCGGTCAAGGCGGAGGGAGGCGACGAGCAGCAGGCCGAGGCCTTCGAATACAGGATGCAGCCGGTCGTGTTGATCGTCCCGCACGGATCGGCACAGGCGGCGCTCCAGGCCAGGCAGAAAGAGGCTGAAACGTTGCGCGCCCGCGTGCAGACCTGCGAAGAGGCAAATAACTATTTCAAATCCATGCAAAATGCCGCGATTCGCGAGTCCGTGATCAAGACCTCGGCCGACATTCCGCAGGTCTTGCGCAAGGTGCTCGATGACACGCCAATCGGCCATCTGACCCCTCCTGAGGTGACGAAACAGGGTATCGAAATGGTGGTGCTCTGCGCACGGAAGCCCACGACCATCGATACACCGAAGAAAAAGGAAATGCGGGACAAGATGTACGCCCAGAAATACGAGGCGACGTCGAAGGCCTACCTGCAGGAAATCCGCAAAGCCGCGATGATCGAATATCGTTGACGCATGGCAAAGCCGCTCGCGCTGACACTCGGCGAACCGGCCGGCATCGGGCCCGACATCACTATCCAGGCCTGGCTGCGTCGCGAAGAGCTGAAACTTCCGCCCTTCTACCTGCTCGGTGATCGCGATTTTCTGAGCCAGCGCGCCAAGACGCTCGGCGTTGACGTCAAGCTCGCCGATATCGACGCGGGCGACGCCGCCGCGGTGTTTTCGCACGCCATGCCGGTCGTTGCGACCGGCCGCGCCGCGACCGCCCTGCCCGGCCGCCCCGACGCCTCCAGCGCGGACGCCGCCTTGGCGTCGATTCGCCGGGCGGTCAGCGACGTCCGCGCGGGACGCGCCGGCGCGGTCGTCACCAACCCGATTGCCAAGAGCGTTCTCTATCGCGCCGGCTTCCGCCATCCCGGCCATACCGAATTCCTCGCGGAGCTCGCGGCGTCGAACGGGCGAACACCGCAGCCCGTCATGATGCTCTGGTCGCCTGTCCTTGCCGTGGTGCCTGTCACCATCCACCAGTCGCTGCGCGAGGCGATCGCGGGCCTATCGACCGACCTGATTGTCACCACGGCCCGCATCGTGGTGGCCTCCCTGAAAGCCCGCTTCGGCGTCGTCAACCCGCGGCTTGCGATCGCCGGCCTCAATCCGCATGCCGGCGAGGAGGGCTCGCTCGGCACCGAGGATCGGACCATCGTGGCGCCTGCAATCGACATCCTGCGTGGCGACGGCATCGGTGTTGCCGGACCACTGCCCGCCGATACGATGTTCCATGACGCCGCGCGCAAAACCTATGACTGCGCGATCTGCATGTATCACGATCAGGCCCTGATCCCGGTCAAGACGCTGGCCTTCGACGATGCCGTCAACGTCACGCTGGGGCTGCCCTTCATCCGCACGTCGCCCGATCACGGCACGGCGTTCGACATCGCCGGCACCGGCCGCGCCAACTCGGCAAGCCTGATCGCCGCCTTGCGTCTGGCTGCGCGCATGGCCGAAACAGCCGTGCAATGAGCGCGATCGACGACCTCCCGCCACTGCGCGAGGTCATCCGCGAGCACGCTCTATCGGCCCGCAAATCGCTCGGCCAGAACTTTCTGCTCGACCTCAATCTCACTGCCAGAATCGCGCGCGCGGCAGGCCCGCTGGAACAGGCTACGGTCGTCGAGATCGGCCCCGGTCCCGGCGGGCTGACGCGCGCGCTGCTGGCGCTGGGCGCCCGGCACGTCATCGCCATCGAGCATGACGCGCGCGCCATTCCGGCGCTGGAGGCGATTTCCAGGCGATATCCCGGACGACTCGAAATCGTCTGCACCGATGCGCAAACGTTCGATCCGCGGCCTTATCTCGGCGGCACCAAAGCAAAAATCGTCGCCAACCTGCCCTACAATATCGCTACCGCGCTTCTGGTCGGCTGGCTGTCGATCGAACCGTGGCCGCCCTGGTACGACATGATGGTCTTGATGTTTCAGCGCGAGGTGGCCGAGCGCATCGTCGCGCGCGAGGACGAAGATGCCTATGGCAGGCTCGGCGTCCTCGCAAACTGGCGCGCCGAGACCAAGATCCTGTTCGACATCTCGCCGTCGGCCTTCGTGCCGCAGCCCAAGGTCACCTCCTCCCTGGTGCGGCTAGTGCCGCGTCAATCGCCGGAACCCTGCGATCGCCGCGCGCTGGAACAGGTCGCCGCCGCAGCCTTCGGCCAGCGCCGAAAGATGCTGCGGCAGAGCCTCAAATCATTGTCGGTCGATCCCGCAAGGCTCGCAGCCGCCGCGGGCGTCGATCCGACGCGGCGTGCCGAGACCATCCCGGTCTCGGGCTTTGTTGCCATGGCGCGTGAATTGGTCGATACACGGAACGAAAAAACCAAGACGCCCTAAGACCAGGACGCCTTAGAGCGCGATGAGTTTAGGATGAGCTGTCATCGCCCTCTAACTTATTATTTGAGCATGATCTTTTCGGAAAACCGGTACCCACTTTTCCGGATCATGCTCCAGGGAGACATTTCATGGCATTGATGCGCCGCCAGTCGCTGGTCAAATTCGATGCTCCGCTTTGCGAAACCATCGTCGAGACGCCGAAGCCGCAAGGTCAGGAGGTGCTGGTGCGCATCGAGCGCTGCGGGCTGTGCCACTCCGACCTGCACATCCAGGACGGTTACGCCGACCTTGGCGGCGGCAAGAAGCTCGACACCACGCGCGGCATGACGTTGCCGTTCACCTTGGGACATGAGATCGCCGGCGTGGTCGAGGAAGTCGGCTCCGATGCGCCGAAAGATCTGATCGGCGCCAAGAAAGCGGTCTTCCCCTGGATCGGCTGCGGCCAGTGCCGCGACTGTCTCAATGGCGATGAAAATCTTTGTGTCAAACAGCGCTTCCTCGGCGTTTCCATCGACGGCGGCTTTGCCAGCCATGTGCTGGTCCCCGATGCGAAATATCTGCTCGACTACGACCCGTTGCCGGTCAGCCAGGCGGCGACCTTGATGTGTTCCGGCGTGACCGCCTATGGCGCGCTGAAGCGCCTCGTCGATCGGCCGCGGCAGCGCAATCTGCTGCTGATCGGATTGGGCGGCGTCGGCATGATGGGACTGTCGTTCGCGCAGGCGATGTTCAAGCAGCCGATTTCGGTCGCGGATTTGAGCCCGGCGGCGCGCGAGACGGCGCTCAACAACGGCGCCGCCGTGGCTTACGATCCCTCCGAATCCGAAATTGCCAGGCGCATCATCAAGGAAACCGAGGGCGGCTTCGACGAGATCGTCGATTTCGCCGGCAACGAGAAATCCATGGCGTTCGCGGTCTCCGTGCTCGCTCGCGGCGGCAAGATCGTGGTCTCCGGATTGATGGGAGGCCAATTCAGCCTGCCCATGGTACAGTGGGTCTACAAGCGCATGACCATCGAGGGCTTCATGGTCGGCACGCTGGCCGAAGCGCGTGAACTGATGGCGCTGGCACGCGCCGGAAAGATCAAGCCGACGCCGATGAAAGAAGAGCCGATGGCCGACGTTCAAAAGTGGATCGACGCGTTGCGGGCCGGAAAAGTCGTGGGACGGATCGTGTTGCGAAACTAGAGCAAGAAACGACAACAAGACGTCCTGCTGGCCTCACCGCTCAAAAACGGGAGGACTGAAATGGCTTTCGAAATGACCTGTTTCGAGATGACCTGTTTCGAAACGACTTGTTTCAAAACGACTTGTTTTAAAACGACTTGGAGGAAACGTTTTTCACGAGCCGCGTTGGCGGCGCTGGCGCTTGGCTTTGCCGCGACATCCGCGTGGGCGCAGAAGCAATACGGTCCCGGCGTCACCGACACCGAGATCAAGATCGGAACCACCACGCCCTATAGCGGTCCGGCATCGGCCTACTCGGCGGGTGCCGTATCCGCGACCGCCTATTTTGCAATGATCAACGACCAAGGCGGCGTGAACGGGCGCAAGATCAACTATATCAGCCTCGACGACGCCTACAGCCCGCCAAAGACCGTCGAGCAGATCCGCCGCCTGATCGAAAGCGAGGAGGTGCTGTTCCTGGTCAATCCGGTCGGCACCGCGACCAACATGGCGGTTGTCAAATACATCAATCAGAAGCAGGTGCCGCATATCTTCATCGGCACCGGCGCGACCGTGTTCAACGATCCCCAGCACTATCCGTGGACGATGAGCTGGACGCCGCATTACGCCTCCGAAGGCGAGATCTACGCGAGGTACATCTTGGCGACCAAACCCGACGCCAAGATCGGCATCCTCTCGCAGAACGACGATCTGGGCCGCGATTATATCCTGGGCTTCAAACGCGGGCTCGGCGACAAGGCGTCGACGATGATCGTCTCGGCCCAGACCTACAATACGAGCGATCCCACCGTGGATTCGCAGGTCGTGTCGCTGAAGGCCTCGGGCGCCGACGTGCTCTTGATCTTCTCGGTGCCGAAATTCGCGGCGCAAGCGATCCGCAAGGCCTATGACATCGACTGGCACCCGCAGGAATTCGTCTCCTCCGTCGGCTCTTCGATCGCCGGCGCGATCCGGCCGGCCGGGTTCGAGGCGGCCAAAGGCATCATCTCGGCGGCCTACCAGAAAGACCCCGCCGATCCGCAGTGGCGCGACGATCCTGCGATGAAGGCCTGGAACGTATGGATGGACAAGTACAATCCGCACGTCGATAGGAGCGACTATTATGCGCCTTATGGCTACAACATCGGCTTTGCCGTGGTGCAGATCCTCAAGCAATGCGGCGACAACCTCACCCGCGAAAACATCATGAAGCAGGCCTCGCATCTGGACATGGAGCTGCCCTTGCTGCTGCCGGGCATTCGCTTGAAGACCAGTCCGACCGATCTGCGTCCGATCAAGCAGATGCGGCTGGTGCGCTTCGACGGCCAGCGTTACGTGCTGTTCAGCGACGTGCTCGCGAGCCAGTAAGCGGTTCGGCTTTCGGCATCTCGGACTTGATCCGAAAGGCCGCCTCCTCCGCCTCGACAGTGATCCCGATCTCGAAGTCGTCGACACCGCGCCCGACGGCCGCATGGCCCTGCAGAATGTGCGGCAGCTCAAGCCCGACGCCGTGCTCCTTGATATAGAGATGCCGGAAATGTCGGGCCTGGAGACGTTGCGCCGCCTGAATCTCCGCTCGACCTGCAAGGTCGTCATCCTGTCCTTGCTGGTCGCCAACGAGGATTCCGCCAAACGGATCGAGGCCCTGCCGCTCGGCGCCGTGGCCACGATCAGCGACGTCGACGACATCGCGACCCACCCGCTGCTGCCGGTCTCGCATGTCGCCCGCTCCGGCGACAATCTGTTATCGGTGCTGGTCATCGACCCCGTGCTGCCGCCGAGCGACGATGTGATCTCGACCAATCCGCGGAGCTAGAGCGTGATGACTTTTCTTCGAATCGTCATCTCGCTCTATCTTTTTGTTTGAGCATGATCTTTTCGGAAAACCGGTACCCACCCGTCGGGTCGTAGCCCGAGGGCATGCTTTTCCGGATCATGCTCTAAACAACACGCATCGCAACCGTTCGCGGGTATCTCGATGCTGTGCCAACGACAAATTGCATGTTATCTTTGCTTGCAAAATCAAGAAATTCCCGTCGTGCGGCGCATACTGTTGCCGTGTTGCTGCATTGGAAAACAAACGCTCGGCGCTCCGACAACCCGATCAAATTCGCGTCGCCCTGTGCCTTATTCGCTCCACGATCGCCCGCAATATGGCGCCTGCGCCGGGATATCCGGCGTTCGATCGCCTCTAAACGGAGCGCCATCTTTCAGGCGAATTCGCGCGCTTCAAAATCAAGAAGGCGAGCCCGAAAGAAGCCCAATCCTTTCCGGAATTGTGGCCCATTGTGACCCAACTCTTTTCCGAGAGTTGATGACGAGTGACGTGTTGCGTAGCGTATGCGGAGATGCGTATGTCAAGTCGAGCCGCGGAGTTCGCATCCGCCATTCTTATTGGCGTTCTGGCTGGCGTTTTCGCGGGCGCGTACTTGATCACAATGCCATACGGAGCGGCGGATGATTGCCTGACGGAACCGAAAGGCGACGCGGCGCAAGGCCAGCATTGGTACTATCGCATCGACCGGAGCACCAAACGCCATTGCTGGTACCTGAAGGGCCAGGGTGAGAAACTCGCGCGTGCGGCGTCGCCGGAGCGGTCGACATCGGAAAAAACGGCTTTCCGGAGGCCAGACGCGGCGCCGCCGCAGCATGCGGTGGCCGAAGCCCATGCCGAATTGCGTTCGCGGGCGCGCATTGAGGATGACACCAGCGCCGCCACGGCGCCGGCGGCCCAGGCACCGGTTGTGGCCAACGCTGCGGCCGCCCCTGCGAATAGCGCGGTCGCAAATGACAACAGCGCCGGTTCCAACATCATGTCGCGCTGGCCCGAACCGACGGGCGTTAGTTCGTCAGTCAGTGCGGCGCCGGAATCCTCCCCATTGGTTGTCGCGGACAGCACCCAACCGGATCCGGCACCAGCGCCGATGACGGCGGCTCCGATGACTGCATCACAAATGGCTGCGGCGCCCATCATGACTGCGCCCATCATGACTGCGCCCGTGACGACGGCGCCCACAACTGCAGCGCCGGTGGCTGCGGCGCCGGTGACTGCAGCGCCGCCAACCGACGTGGCGGCGCCAGCGCCTGCTACCGCGAGCACATCGATCGGAAAATACTCCGGCTCGCTGCAGGAACTTCTGGTGGTGGCGTTCGCCGCGCTGGCGCTTGCAGGCCTGACGGGAAGCGCCGTCTATCGATTGGCCCGCATCCGTCACGCGAAGCGGCGCTACGATGCCTCGCGCCGAAGCGTCGACTGGCAGCCGCCAAAGAAGAAATCGAAGAAGGTGCGCCCGGTCGATCCGCGACCGGTCAATATGAGAGCCGAGAGCATCGTGCCCAATCGCGATTTTTCGCCCCGGCCCCGCCCCACCGTTGTTGTGTCCCAGCCCAGCGTCGCCCCCCTGTCTGAATACGCGCCCAAGCCGCGTCCCAGCGCACCAACCCGAGAGGTCGAAGACAACTTCGATACCATCGAAGAACTTTTGATACGGCTCGCGAAGTAGGGCCGTCGCAGTGGCGTTACGTCTCCAACTGGCGCTGCAGCTCGCGCACGAACGTTGTCAGCCCTGTGCGGCGCTCGCGCTTCAGCCGTTCGGCCTTCAAGATTGACTGGACTTCGGCAAAGGCTTCGTCGACGTCGCGATTGATGACGATGTAGTCATATTCCGCCCAATGACTCATCTCGTGGCTGGCACGGCTCATGCGTCCGCGGATCACCTCTTGGGTATCCTGTGCACGCGAGTGCAGCCGCTTCTCGAGGTCGGCGGCCGACGGTGGAAGAATGAAGACGCTGACGACATCGGCCCGCGCCTTCTCGCGCAACTGCTGGGTGCCCTGCCAGTCGATGTCGAACAGCACGTCCTGTCCCGCGGAGAGCGCGGCTTCGACCGGCGCGCGGGGCGTGCCGTAGCGATTGTCGAATACGGTTGCCCATTCCAGCAATTCGTGCCGCTTCACCATCTCCTCGAAGCGGGCCTTATCGACGAACAGATAGTCCTTGCCCTCGACCTCGCCGGGCCTTTTCGCGCGCGTCGTCACCGACACCGACATCTTCAAACCGGGCGTCCGCTTGATCAAGAGGCGCGATAACGTGGTCTTGCCGGCGCCCGACGGCGACGACAGCACGAACATCAATCCGCGCCGTTCAACGCCGTCGAAGCCGTGGCCGTGAACCGCCATGGATCACTCCAGATTTTGGACCTGCTCGCGAAATTGCTCGACCACGTTCTTCATTTCGAGGCCGGTATTGGTCAATTCGATATCGTTGGATTTCGAGCAGCAGGTATTGACCTCGCGATGAAATTCCTGAGCCAGGAAATCGAGCCGCCGCCCGATCGGTCCGCCCTTGCCGATCAATTCGCGGGCTTGCGCGACGTGAGAGGCGATGCGATCGAGTTCCTCGCGAATATCCGCCCTTGCCGCGATCAGAAGCGCCTCCTGGTTGAGCCGGTCGGCGTCGAAACGGTCGGATGTCTCAAGCAACGCCGCGACCTGCTCGGCAAGGCGCGCCTTGATCGCCTCTGGTCTGCGACCGGGGGCCGCCTCGGCCTTCTTCGCCAAGGCTTCGACCTCAACCATTCGTTGGATAAGAATTTGCGCCAGCGCCGTGCCCTCGCGCTGCCGCATCGCGACGAGGCCGGTGAGCGCCTCATCGAACGCGGACGCGGCCGCAGCCTTCGCCGCCTTGTCCTCTTCCTCGTCGCTTTCCGGCTCGACCACTTCGATCACGCCCTTGATCGCCAGCAATCCGTCGATGCTCGGCGCCACGGCGTCGATCCTGCCGGCGAGCTGGGTTGCGACCTTGACGACCGAGGCCAGCACCTCTTCGTTGATCCGCACGGCCGAGAGCGCGTTGGCGCGCTTGACGTTGAGGTTGGCATAGACCGTGCCCCGCGCAAGCAGCTCGGCGGCGCGCTTCTTGGCGAGCGCCTCAAGCTCGTCCCATCCCGGTGGCAGCCGCAAGCGAAGATCGAAGCCCTTGGCGTTAACCGACTTCAATTCCCATTCGAACACATAGGGTCCGCTTGCGCCGTGACTTCGGGCAAAGCCGGTCATGCTCGACAGCGCCATGGCGTGAATTTCTCCGGCAGAGATTGTGTCAGATTCGCGGGGCTAGAGCGCGATGATTTCAAGGTGAGTCATCGTCACGCTCTGATAGAGCGTGATGACTTTTCTTCGAATCGTCATCTCGCTCTATCTTTTTGTTTAAGCATGATCTTTTCGGAAAACCGGCATCCACTTTTCCGGATCATGCTCTATCTTTTTGCTTAAGCATGATCTTTTCGGAAAACCGGTATCCACTTTTCCGGATCATGCTCTATCTTTTTGTTTAAGCATGATCTTTTCGGAAAACCGGTATCCACTTTTCCGGATCATGCTCTAGCTCATTGTTTAAGCATGATCTTTTCGGAAAACCGATATCCACTTTTCCGGATCATGCTCTGTTGCGCGCGGACCATAGGACGTTTTCAGGAAATGTGGAGTCCGATCCGAACGCCGGCCGAGAGAGCCTTGCGCGGAGGCGCCGTTATTGCTGAACCACCGGAGGCGGTGTCGCTGCCGATTGCGCGGCCCCCTGCTGGGCAGCCCCCTGCCGCGCAGGCACTCGCGCAGGCTTCTTCGCCGCCGGCTTGGTGGTGGCGGTCGGGGCGTCGGCGGGCGCGGCCGCTCCGGTGGCGGGCGGAGGATCGTCGGCCGTAGGCTCAACCGTATCGTTCTGGATCTGCTTTTCCATCGAACGCAGTCTGGCGACGTTCTTCTGATGCTGATCGTAGGTTTCAGTGAAGGCATGCCCGCCGCTGCCGTCGGCGACGAAAAAGAGATCACGCGTCCGCGCCGGGTTGGCGGCGGCTTCGAGCGAAGCCCGTCCCGGATTGGAGATCGGCCCCGGCGGCAGGCCGTCGATCACATAGGTATTGTAGGGCGAAGGCTGGCTGATCTCGCTGCGCTTGATCGGCCGTCCCAGCGTCCCCTTGCCGCCGACCAGACCATAGATGATGGTCGGATCGGACTGCAGCTTGATTTTCTGCCGCAGCCGATTGCTGAAAACGGCAGCCACCCGGCTGCGTTCGTCCGCCTTGCCGGTTTCCTTTTCCACGATCGAGGCCAGTGTCACCAATTGTTCCAGCGTCTTGATTGGAATATCCGGGCTGCGGTGCTCCCAGATTTCGGCCACAATGCGCTTCTGGGCCTGCTGCATGCGCTGGATCACCTGCTCACGCGTGGTGCCGCGGGGGAATTTGTAGGTCTCCGGCAACAAGGTCCCCTCGCGCGGGATCTCGCGAACACCGCCTGCGAAAATATCGTTCTCGCCCAGCCGGACCAAGATCTGCTCGGACGTCAGCCCTTCCGGAATGGTGACGGAATGCTGCACCACCTTGCCCTCGACGATGGTGGCGATGACCTCGCGCAGGCTGGCATTTTTCTGGAAGTTGTATTCGCCGGGCTTCAGGTCCGAGCGCGCCTTCATCGCTAACACAGCGCCGATAAAGGCCCAGCGATTGCTGTCGATCACGCCTTCGCGCTGCAGGACCTCGGCGATGTCGGCCATGCCGGCGCGCGAGGGAATGTTGACGATCTTGTCTTCCTGCAGCGGGCCCGGCGCCTCGATGGTCTGCCTGCCATAATAGTAGACAAGCCCTCCGCCGATCATCACCACCAGCACGATCGTGATGATCGCGTTGCCGATGACGACAAAGGGATTGCGGGCGCGTTCCGAGCGCCTTGGCGGTGGGGGAACCTGCTCGGGCTCCAACGCGGCACGCGGGCTGCGGGGCGAAATGGGCGGCCTTTCACTCATCGATGCAACCTGAATCCTGTCGCTCTCACCGTGGCCTCGCTGTTTCGCAAGCGGCCCGCGGTCTGCTGCCCGATCTTAACGATTCGTCACCGAATGCGGCGAAACGGTGGATTCCCGCCGGCATGCATCAGTTAGTCACGCGCCGCACGATCACGGAGGCGTTGGTGCCGCCAAAACCGAACGAATTCGACAGCGCAACATTGATCTCGCGCTTGCGCGCAGTCCGCGGAACGAGATCGATCGCCGTCTCAATCGAGGGATTCTCGAGATTGATGGTCGGCGGGACAATATTATCACGAATCGCAAGAATACTGAAAATCGCCTCGATCGCCCCGGCCGCGCCCAACAGATGCCCGGTCGAGGACTTGGTCGATGACATCGACACTTTGGAGGCGGCGTTGCCAAGCAGCCGCTCGACCGCGCCGAGTTCAATCTCGTCGCCGACTTGCGTCGAAGTGCCGTGCGCGTTGATGTAATCGATATCGGACGCCGTGATGCCCGCGCGCTTCATCGCCGCGGTCATGCTGCGGAATCCGCCATCGCCGTCCGGCGACGGCGAGGTGATGTGATAGGCGTCGCCGGACAGCCCGTAACCCGTCACTTCCGCGTAGATCCTCGCGCCGCGCCGCTTGGCGTGCTCGTATTCTTCGAGCACGACGATGCCGGCCCCCTCGCCCATCACGAACCCGTCGCGATCCCTGTCGTAAGGCCGCGAGGCTCTTTCCGGCGTCTCGTTGAAGCCGGTCGATAGCGCGCGCGCCGCGCAAAATCCCGCCATCCCGATTCGGCAGATCGGCGATTCCGTTCCGCCGGCCACCATCACCTCGGCATCGCCAAGCCCAATCAGGCGGCTGGCGTCGCCAATCGCATGCGCACCGGTCGAACAGGCGGTCACCACCGCGTGGTTCGGACCTTTAAGGCCGTGCTCGATCGAGACATAGCCAGAGGCGAGATTGATCAGTCGTCCGGGAATGAAGAACGGCGACACCTTGCGCGGGCCGCGCTCCTTCAACAACAGCGCCGTGTCCGCGATGCCGGAGAGGCCGCCGATGCCGGAGCCTATCATGGTGCCGGTCGCGCAGCGATCCTCCTCGCATTGCGGATGCCAGCTCGCGTCATCGAGCGCCTGGCGCGCGGCCGCCATCGCGAACACGATGAAATCGTCGACCTTGCGCTGGTCTTTCGGCTCCATCCATTGGTCGGGATTGAAGCTGCCATTGCTGCCGTCGCCGCGCGGGACCACGCCTGCGATCTTGCTCGGCAGATCGGAGACATCGAAGGTCTCGATCTTCCGGGCGCCGCTCTCGCCATTGAGGATGCGCTTCCATGTCGGTTCGACACCACAGCCGAGTGGCGACACCATGCCGAGGCCCGTGACGACAACCCGCCTCATCTCCAGCACTCCATCCCGGACTCCGCGACTCACGACGAGAAGCCGGTGGGCCGCTTCCTCACGGTCCCTCCGGCAGCACTGGTCGTGACCGCCCCGGGCGTCAGCTCTTTGCGTTCTTTTCTAGAAATTTCGTCGCATCGCCGACGGTCAAAATCGTCTCAGCGGCGTCGTCGGGAATCTCGCAGCCAAACTCTTCCTCAAAAGCCATCACGAGCTCGACGGTGTCGAGGCTGTCAGCGCCCAGGTCGTCAATGAAGCTCGCGTTGTCGACCACTTTTTCGGGTTCAACACCAAGGTGTTCGACCACGATCTTCTTAACCCGCTCGCCAATCTCACTCATCGTTCAACCTCGTGCTTGTTCCCTTAGACCCCGACCCCGCGATGATACGAGCCATCGTGGTCGTTGAGCTTCCTTCGCAATCGCGCATTAACTGATTTGGCCCCGGACGCAGGCCCGGCAAACGACGGCAGGCTCCGTCCCCGCCAATATACAGGGTTTCGAAATCCTGCAATGGCGTTCTTTGCCCATCCGGTGGTGGTCCGGTTATCATACTTCCAACCCCTTGGCCATAAGCCCCAGCCAGCCCTTGGAGACGGCGTTTCGCCGCATCTTCGAGGCCGGTAAGGGGCTCAAATCATAGCCATTCCCCCGTTCACGTGAATCGTCTGGCCGGTCACATAGGCCGCTTCATTGGAGGCCAGATAGACCGCCGCCGCCGCGATGTCCTCAGGCGTGCCGAGCCGCGCGGCCGGAACCTTGGTCAGGATGGTTTCGCGCTGCTTCTCATTGAGTGCATCCGTCATCGGCGTCTTGATGAAACCGGGCGCGATGCAGTTGGCCGTCACGTTGCGCTTGGCGTATTCGGCGCCCAGCGTCTTGATCATGCCGATCAGTCCGGCCTTTGACGCCGTGTAGTTGCCCTGCCCCGGATTTCCGGTGACGCCGACCACCGAGGTGACCGCGATGATGCGGCCGAAGCGCTTGCGCATCATCAGCTTCGTCGCGGCGCGGGCAAGGCGGAAGGTCGCCGTCAGGTTGACGTTGATGACCTCGTCCCAGTCCTCGTCACGCAACTGCACGAACAGATTGTCCCGTGTGATGCCGGCATTGGCGACCAGAATGTCGACCTGCCCCATGGCCTGCTCCGCCGCCGGCACCAGCGCTTCGACCTCGGCCGCATCGGACAGATTGCAGGGCAGCACGCGAACCCGGTCGCCCAATTTCGCCGCGAGCGCATCCAACACGTCGCGCCGGGTCCCCGATATCGCCACCGTCGCGCCTTGCCCACGCAAGGCCAGCGCGATCGCGCCGCCGATGCCGCCGGTCGCGCCGGTGACGAGCGCCGTCCTGCCAGTCAAATCAAACATCAACTTCTCCTTACGCCAACGCGCTCTTCGCGGCGGCGATATCCCCAGGCCCGCTGACCGAAATGCCGACCGCGCCGTCGGCAATGCGTTTGACCAGCCCGCTCAGCACCTTGCCGGCACCGATCTCCAGAAATCGCGTGACGCCGCGACCCGCCATGTAAGCGACCGATTCGCGCCAGCGCACCGTGCCCGTCACCTGCTCCACCAGGCGGCGGCGGATCTCGTCGGGATCGGTGATCTCGGCGGCGAGCACGTTCGAGACCAGCGGCGAGACCGGCTTCGCGATCGTGACGTCGGCGAGCGCTTTCGCCATCGCATCGGCGGCCGGCTGCATCGCGCCTGGCACCCCTGGTCTTGGCAATTTCCACCGCGCGGTCGACCGCGGCCTTGTCGCCGGAAACCACGACCTGGCCGCCGCCATTGTCATTGGCGGCCTGGCATATCTGGCCTTGCGCGGCTTCGTTCGCAACCGCCACCGCCGTTTCATAGTCGAGGCCGAGCAGCGCGGCCATGGCCCCGGCACCGACCGGCACCGCCTTCTGCATGGCCAAGCCCCGGGTTCGCAGCAGGCGCGCGGCATCGGAGATTGAGAGGCTGCCGGCTGAGGCCAGTGCCGAATATTCGCCCAGCGAATGCCCGGCCACGAAGGCTGCGTCCCGTCGCACGGAAAAACCGGCCTCACTCTCGAGCACGCGCAAGGCGGCCATGGAAACGGCCATCAGCGCCGGCTGGGCATTTTCCGTGAGCTGCAGCGTTTCCGCCGGGCCGTCCCACATGATCGCCGTCAGCTTTTCCGAAAGCGCCGCATCGACCTCGTCGAACACCGCACGCGCGGGCGGGAAGGCGTCGGCCAGGGCCTTACCCATGCCGATGGCCTGCGAACCCTGTCCCGGAAAAGTAAATGCTGCCGTCATCGGCGCTCCCCGCCTGGTTTGGGCATGATCTCCGCGCAAACGCCTCGCGTTTGCCAGGACAGAGCCGGCATCCCCCCTCCGTACCACGCCCTCGACGGGCCGTAAGAGCCGACAGAGGCCGGGATGTCAAGTTGCGCCGCGAAATCGAGCCGACCGAGGCGGCCTAGAACGCGATGGGATTCGGTTGAATCACCATCGCGCTCTAGCTCATTGTTTGAGCATGATCTCCGCGCAAACGCGTTCCGCGTTTGTTAGCTAAGGGAAAACCGGCACCCACCCGTCGGGTCGTAGCCCGAGGGCATGCTTTTCCGGATCATGCTCTAGAAACCGCCGGCCGTCTGATCGGTGCCGACGCCTGCGCCGGCCCGAGACCGGCGCGCACTGTTCGCGAGCTGCCCTGGACGATCCTCATGGTCCGGCCTCGCCGTCGCGAGCCGCAGCACGGCGGCATAGCCTGGCTGGACCTCCATGCGACCGGCGAAGCTACTTTCACCGAGAATGCGATGGACACGCGGCAGGTTGTAGCAGGGGACATAGAACAAGAGATGATGTTCAAGGTGATAGTTCACGTAATAAGGCGCGATAAATAGCCGCTCGAGGAGATTGGCCCGGGTGGTGCGGGTGTTGCGCAGCGGATCGTTGCTGTCGGAAACGACGGCATGTTCAGCGATGTTGCGGATGCGGGTGATCACCATCATCCAGGTCAATAGCGGCACCAGCCACAACAGCGGATAGGCCCACCACAGGCCGGCGGCGGCGAGGCCCGCAAACAGGATCGCGTTGGCGATGCATTGCGGGCCGAGTGTCTGCCAAAAATGCGCCGCGCGTTGCGCACAAGGCCATTCCGCAGGGCCGAGCGCGTTGAGCAATTGGGCCTTGCGCTGCTGGTATCCGGTCTGGCCTGTGATGTCGCGCAGGAACTTGCGGCGATAGCTTATCTTCGTGATGGGAAACGGCGCCGACAGCACAAGATCGGGATCATCTTCCTGTTGCGTTCTCGCATGATGTTGCAGGTGATAGCGGCGATAGGCGCGGGTCTCGGCAAAAATCGGATAGGCACAGAACCACTGGCTCAACGCCAGATTGATCTTCTCGTCAGACGACAGGCATCCATGCGCCCCATCATGCATCAGGATCGCGAGTCCAAGCTGCCGTGAGCCGATGATCCCAACCGCAAGCAGATAGGTCACAGGATTTGGCCACCACGCGACCAAGGCGATCGAAGCCAATATCAGCGCCCACGCATGCGCGATCAGCGCTGCGCCCTTCCAGGTGGAGCGCCGGCGCAGCTCGACGAGCTGATCCTCTGTCAGAAAATCGCGGGCTCGGATGCGAAGCGCGGTCATGATGAACCCTCCCGATCAGATCGAGTTGAAGCCGACCCATCACGCTCGCCGACAAGGCGGAGCTGCGCGCCGTCGCCTGACGGTGTTGCGGTCGCCTGTTCGCCCAGCACACGCAGCAATTCGGCGCCGAGTTGGTCCGGCGAACGGCCCATGGCGTAGCCTTCCACCGTCACGCCGATGGCCAGCGCCCAGAACCGCCGTGAGGTCGCATCGGGATCGCGCAGCGTGCGCCAGCCATGGCGCTCGATCTTGGCCGCATAGGCGCGCAGTCCTTCGCTGTGCAATCGCTCGATCGTGCGCTCCACGAGCGGCGCAAGATCCTGACGGCGCCGCGTGAGCGTCAGCGCTTCGACAAAGAAGGCGACTGAATCGGTTGCCGTCACGGTCTCGGCCAGCGCACGCGTGTAGTCCCTCGGCGTGCTGGAATTCGATGCCGCCTGTTCGGCGGCGCGCGCCAAATAGAGCATGTCGCGGCAAGCGGCTTCGACGAACAGCGCTTCCTTGGTGCGAAAATAATAGGTGATCTGGCTCGGAAAGGCGTCCGCAGCCGTGGCGATGTCCGCAATCGACGTACCCGAGAGCCCGCCTCCCTTGAACAGGCGGCTGGCCGCATCGAGCAGCAGCGAGCGCATCTTGCGTCCCGCAGGGCGGGTCGCGCGAACGGCATGTTTCGGATCGCTCGCCGGCGTGTAGGCAGCGGTTTCGGCAGCCATGAGGCCCTCCTTATTTTATTTGTATGTCAGACAAACAAATAAATCAAGGCCGAAGGCCTACAGTGGCGGAGGCCTACCGGGATTCCCGCCGTAAACGTCCGTTTCCCTTGCTATGCGAGGCAATTCCGTATAAAGCGCGCCATCCGTGGATCCCCGGCCGGGAACTGAACGGACGGTCTCAGCAATTTCTCCTGACCAGGCGATGTTGATGTGGCAGGGCCAGTCGGCCCGTCGTCCCGTGTTTCCGCCTTCTGAGCTATCCCAAGAGTCCTTTCCGAAGGCCTCGAAGGGCTTGACGCCGGGACCGCGCCAACAAAGGAAAGGACCATCATGCCTCTCTACGAGCATGTTTTTCTCGCGCGCCAGGATGCGAGCACCCAACAGGTCGAGGAATTGACCGCCCAGATGACCGGCATTGTCCAGCAGGCCGGCGGCAAGATCACCAAGACCGAAAACTGGGGCGTGCGTTCGCTCACCTACCGCATGAACAAGAATCGCAAAGCGCATTTCGTGCTGCTCAACATCGACGCGCCGTCGGCGGCCATCGCTGAGATCGAGCGGCAGGAGCGCATTAGTGAAGACGTGATCCGCTATTTGAGCGTTCGGGTCGAGGAGCACGAGGATGGCCCCTCAGCGATGATGCGCAAGGCCGATCGCGACCGCGAACGCGATGACCGCGGCGGCGGCTTCCGGGGTGACCGCGAAGGCGGTTTCCGCGGCGACCGTGACGGCGGCTTCCGCGGCGAACGCGGTCCCCGTCGTCCCCGCGAAGACGTTGTTGGGACGGCGGACGAGGAGTAAGAACAATGGCCGAAGCTGGTGCACGCCGTCCGTTTTTCCGTCGCCGCAAGACCTGCCCGTTCACGGGGCCGAACGCGCCGAAGATCGACTACAAGGATTCCAAGCTGCTGATGCGTTACGTGTCCGAGCGCGGCAAGATCGTGCCGAGCCGCATCACCGCCGTCTCGGCCAAGAAGCAGCGCGAGCTCGCGCGCGCCATCAAGCGTGCGCGCTTCCTCGGCCTTCTGCCCTATGTCATTCGCTAAGCGCGTGATTCGCTAGGCGCGTCGACTGCCAGGCATCCGGGTCCGCGGCGTTCGCGGCGCGGCCCAAAATATTCATAAGGCTTCCGGGTCGTCCGGTCGCCGATGGTTGGGGTTCTCGGTTGAGAATCTCTAACCGCTCGAAAGGAGCGGGACAGCTGATGATCGCGACTATTTTCATGGCACTTGCCGCCGGCTGCACGTCGGCGCTGATGTTCGCCTCGATCATCTCGGGCGCGCTCT
>WNGJ01000742.1_pt1 | contig 70344 bp, 72 predicted proteins | sample 5400611 | NCBI WGS metagenome assembly WNGJ01 (sample SAMN13153375, study PRJNA577476) | soil metagenome | isolation source: 40 cm soil or saprolite under Garry oak tree replicate 1 | place: USA:California | collected 2016-06-15 | reverse complement strand
TGAACCCGGTCGAGTATCTGTGGTCACACTGGAAACAGCATGAGTTGCCCAACTTCTGCCCGACCACGTTTGGGCAGTTGAGCCACCATGCGCGCCAAGCCTTGCGCCGGATGCGCCGACGTCCAACTCTGGTGATCGCTTTTGGCAGCAAGCTGAGCTATTTCCATTGTAACTATATTATGCAACGCTCAATAAGCCGGAAGAGGCGCCCCGAGGCAGGATCGTAGCCTAACCTCAAAGTCGCACTCATCTGAAATCCTCACTTTGCCAAAAACAGCGATTCAGACACACTTCTTTATTTTTGCAGACCAACGACATCTATCCCATGCAGAGAATCCTGTAGGGAATTTGTCTCTCTTCCCGTCACTTATTGCAAGGATTAGCGTATTTGCTGCGTAAGCGCGGCCAGAATAATGAACAGCCAGGCAATGAAGATCAAGGCGCCGCTGCTTAGCAGCACAATCTCGCTGAGTAGATCGGGCTTCATTAGGTCTCCGCGCCGCATTTTAATTACCTCCCTGACTCAATCGGCTTTCCTGCGCCCAGCAAGGATTGCCAGCCTTTTGATCCGAATAGTCGGAGTTCAGGTTGCACGGGACGAGCCATATTCATACCTTCGCTCGGACGAAATGGCTGCAGTTACGGTCGGATCCAACACCCCACCGCTATCCCCCATGTTGCCGTAAGGCTCAGTTCCTCCGCCCAGTTCCGCGTCCATCGCGCAAGCACTCGGGTCAAGTAATCTTGGCCGGATTCGTGACAAGCAGCCGGAATAGTGTAAGAATGTCCCCATCACCCCCATGAGTGCCCGCGTCCTACCGCCCAACAAAAGGCGTCATTTCGATCCCAACGTCTTCCTTGCCACCTTGGGGCAGGGACGGAAACTCATATCCATAGCCAAGAAACAAGCAGTCTTCGTGCAAGGCGACCTCACGGATGCCGTCTTTTTCATCAAAAAAGGAAAGTTAAAACTGACAGTCGTTTCCAAAACTGGCAAGGAAGCCACCATCGCGATATTAGGACCAGGCGATTTTTTTGGAGAGGGTTCGTTGGCCGGCCAACCCTTGCGAATGGGATCCGCGACTGCGATGACCGACTGCGATGTGCTGCGAATCGATAAGCTGGCCATGATGCAGGCGCTGCACCGCGAACACGCGTTTTCCGACATGTTCGTCGCTTATTTATTGGCGCGCAACATCCGCTATGAAGAGGATCTGGTGGATCAACTTTTTAATTCCAGCGAAAAGCGCCTGGCTCGAATACTTCTGCTGCTGGCGCACTTCGGCAAAGAAGGTACTCCGGAGACGGTGGTCCCCAAAATCAGTCAGGAAACGCTGGCAGAAATGGTAGGCACCACTCGTTCGAGAGTGAGTTTCTTCATGAACAGATTTCGAAAATTAGGTTTCGTTGATTACAACGGCGGGGGCTTGCAAGTCCACACTTCCCTTCTCAACGTAGTGCTGCACGATTAGCTCCCATCCAGATTCTTAGCGTAAGCCGACTAGTGCCGGACGGCAATCGTGCGGCTGGACTTGATTAACGGCGTGGCCGCCGTAATCTGATAGTCCTTGTATTCAATGCTGAAGCTGGCGCGTCCACCCAGACGAATCGTGCTCGCACTGCGATTCAACGCAGGAAGCCAAAAATCGCCTACCTTGGCATATATCTGTTCTATTTTTGTGTCCTTGGTCCAGAAGGAAGGATTCTTCGCGGGCTCACCTTCAATTCGGGTCACCGCAAAGTCATTGGCATCCACCCAAATTCGACCGCGATAAAGAAACTTGTTTTTGGCTCGCGGTTCGACCAGAAGAATGTAGACGGGCCCAGCCGGCGTAGTTTCATATCCAGCCATCGTGAACAGATAGTTATCGTGATTCAGAGCAGTGCGCCTTTGATTCTCTTCCGCCAGTGCTTCTTTTTCGCTTTGCAACAGTTTATTAAATACCCTTTCAATCAGAAGCTTCGAGCCGGTTTCGCTCCGTACGGAGAATTCCTTGGATGCGGGGGACTGGTACTTCACATCCACCACCATCTCCGCGCTTCGAGCCCCGGGAAAGCCGTGGTAGTCCAGCCGATAGATTCGTGTCCCCTCATAGGACATAAGCGCCTGGGCGCGTTCGAGATTTTTCTGCACCAGGTTGTTGACGACTTGTTCGGCGTTCAGTGGAGCATTCGGCGTTTCCGCCCCCGCTGACTGGCGAAGACAAGGAATCGCCACAACCAGCAATAAAACGCCCGGATGGATGAGCCAATTCATCGCATTTCCAACATAACCCCGTCCCTTCTCTAAAAGTGGTCAATTTTGACCAGATTTTCTTTATGTCGAAACGCGACAATTCGGCTAGTTCTGTCGTGCGAGAGAAACCTGCTGGGCAGTTCGCAATTCGTAAGAAATTAATAGCATTTAGCAGTAAGATCTAGCTCGCCTTCCCCGGCGAGACTTTAAAGGAGGGCGGAATAGCGTGCGCGTTCACCTCATCAATCCCAGTGAAGTTTCCTTTGGTACCGCAGTCATAACCCCTCGCTGGTTGTATGTGTTGGCAGCGGCCACTCCTGAGACTTATGGGGATGCATCTCTGGTGGACGAAACCCTCGACGCCGTAGATCCCGCCAGTATTCAACCCGGAGATGTGGTTGGTATTGGCATCCACACCGCCAACGCGCTCCGGGGATACGAAATCGGCAGACTGGCCCGCGAACGCGGCGCCCGTGTGGTATTCGGCGGCATTCACGCAACTCTCTATCCAAACGAAGCTCATGAACTTGGCGGTGCGCATGCCGTAGTCAAAGGTGATGGTGATGTCGTTTGGGCGAAGGTACTCTCCGATTGCTGCCATGGCGCCCCGCAGAAGGTTTATGAAGGAGGCCGGATCGAAGCCTCCGACTTTTTACCGGCGCGCTGGGATCTGGTGCCTCGAAAAAGTTATATGTGGGCCTCGGTACAAACTGTCCGTGGTTGTCCCAAGCATTGTTCTTTCTGTTCCGTGTGGCGAACTGACGGACAACGTCCGCGGCAGCGCACTTCAGATGTGGTCATCGAGGAAATCGTGCAATTGCGCCGGCTCGGATTTCGCTTCATCGCGCTGGCTGACGACAACTTTTATCCCGTCACACTTACCGACTTGCGGCTGGCAGAAGAGCAACACAACACCGCCCGTCTTAACGAGCTCAAATCGATTCGTGCGGAACGATTTGAACTGATGGCTCGCCTGGCAAAGCTTCCCCCAGACACAATCTTCTTTACTCAGATCACCATGGAGGCTGCGGAAGACGTCGACTTTCTGGATGCCATGAATGCGGCTCACATCAAAGGAGCGCTGGTTGGCGTCGAGTCGGTCACTCCCGAAGGTTTGAAAGATGTGTACAAGGAATTCAATTCCGCCGGGATGGATCTGGTCGAGCGGCTAAGAACTTTCCGACAGCACGGAGTTTACGTGCTCGGCTCCTTCATCTTCGGACTGCCAAGCGACCGCCCGGAAACATTCGATGCCACCGCCCTGGCAGCCTCCCAAGCAGAGGTTGCTTTCGCACAATTTGTAACCTTAACGCCGTATCCGGGAACGGTAGATTTCATGAAATGGGAGAAGACGATGGAGGCTTCACCGGTCCACATCGGCGGCGTTCCTATCACCCGGCGCTGGCTGATTCCCCGAAATCTCCGCCCCAAATTGTATTGGTCGCACCCCACCATGTCGGCGGAGGAAATTCGCCTTCATACCCAATCCGTCTGGGACACGTTTTACAGCCTGAAGTCAATTTGGGTGCGCTCGCGGTTTATAAAATCTATGCGAGCCCGCCTGGCGTTTCTTCTGATCTCAAAAATTTACCGCCAGATGTATGCCGATACCGGAATCGCCACCGACAGCGCCCGCGTTTCCCGATCTGCCCGATGGGCCCGTTGGCTCGCGAAGCCCTGTCAGCGTCTATTTGCCGCCCCTCCCATGCCCAACCTGAAAGTGCCGGAAGCATCGAGCTCGGCCGTTATGGCGTAGACGATAGGAGTCGTTCGTCTGCCCTCGCTGACAATCAGGGATCAACGCTCAAAGAAAGGAAGATCGGGAGAAGAATCCGGTCTAGGCTCAAGATGAGGAAACCGCTCAGTCGCCGCTAGCGTGGGTTTGGCTGGGCACGAGCATAGGCGTCCCACGGGAGCGCCGGCGAGATTGGTAAGCAAAGGCATACAGGATGAAGTTAACGGTGCCATAGGCAGCGACAATACCCAGGACCACGACCGTAACCGCTGTGAGTGTAAGGACGAAAACCGCTAGTAAACTACCCAAGTTCGGCCTGCCTTCTGGTTAAAGCCCTGAATCTATTGCTTCATAGCGCCCCCCTCACTTTACCCGCGTTGACGCTTGCGGATGTTAGCAACTAAGATACGTGAGTAGAGGTGCGCAACTCCACTCTCCAACATTTCTGAGCACCCGTCCACATTACGGAAGGACAGCATTACTTTCGGTATTCATGCCTATTACCAAGATCACGGTGCGGGGGGCGCGCCAGCATAATCTCAAGAACATAGACGTCGAAATTCCCCGTAACACGCTGACCGTAATTACCGGCCTGAGCGGCTCGGGCAAGTCTTCCCTGGCGTTTGACACCATCTATGCGGAAGGCCAAAGGCGGTATGTGGAGACGCTTTCAGCCTACGCCCGTCAATTCCTGGACCAGATGGAACGCCCTGACGTGGACGGCATCGACGGCCTAAGCCCATCCATTTCCATTGAGCAGAAGACTACCAGCCGCAGTCCGCGTTCCACTGTGGGAACAATCACTGAAATTTATGATTATCTTCGTCTTCTATTCGCCTCAATTGGCGCTCCCCATTGCCCCAAGTGCGGCCGCGCCATCGCGCGTCAATCTGCGGAACAAATCGTACAGCGGGTAATGGCGCTGACTCCGGAAGACCGTGTCATGGTGCTGGCCCCGATAGTGCGCGGTCGCAAGGGCGAATTCAGGAAAGAGATGGACAAACTGGTCCAGCATGGCTTCACTCGGGCCAGAGTCGATGGAGAATTAGTAAATCTGGAAGACGACCTCCGCCTCGATAAACGAAAGAACCACACCATCGAGGTAGTGATTGATCGTCTGCTGGTTAAGCCCGGGATTGAGCATCGGTTGGAATTATCCGTAGGCTTGGCGATGAAACTCGCCGGCGGACTCGTGCAGGTGGCAGTAGTTGGCGGCGAGGAACAGCTCTACTCCGCAAAGCTGGCATGTCCGGATTGTGGCATCAACGTTCCGCAACTCGAGCCTCGTTCCTTCTCCTTCAACAGTGCCTACGGCGCTTGCCCCGAATGCCATGGACTGGGAAGCCGTTACGATTTCGATCCGGCGAAAGTGATTGTGGATTGGTCCAAGCCTTTGCTTGAAGGTGGTCTGGGGCCGGGCTCAGCATCGCAAAATCTGATTCATCAGTTACAGATCGTCGCTGCCGCACACGGCTTTGACTTGGGCATACCTTTCGAAAGGTTTCCTGACAAGACCCAGAACCTCTTGCTCTACGGTGAAGCGGGAAAGGGAAAGACGGGCTTTCGCGGCATCCTGGGATATCTCAAACAAAATTTGGACGAATCGAGTTCCGATAACTACCGCGAATATCTGCTCGACTATATGTCTGCCACTGAGTGTCCAGCCTGCAACGGCAAGCGTTTGCGCCCCGAGAGCCTGGCCGTGACGGTGAATGGCGTGTCAATCGCCGATTTCACCGCGCTGCCGGTGTCACGCTCGCTTGAGGCTGCACGAAAGATCAAACTTGCCGGACGCGAGCAGATCATTGCTGGGCGCATCGTGCACGAGATTGTGGAGCGCTTGCAATTTCTGGATGCAGTAGGTCTGGGCTACATTTCTCTCAATCGATCCGCGGCCACGCTTTCCGGCGGCGAAGGACAGCGCATCCGGCTCGCCACTCAGATTGGTTCCAAGTTACGCGGTGTGTTGTACGTGCTCGATGAACCTTCCATCGGCTTGCATCATCGCGATAATGGGCGTCTGCTGAAAGCGCTGGAAGAGTTGCGCGACCTGGGCAACACGGTTCTGGTGGTGGAGCACGACGAGGAAACCATTCGCCGCGCGGACTACGTGATCGACCTTGGTCCCGGCGCCGGCCGGCACGGCGGAAATCTGGTCGCCTCCGGCACGCCGGAAGACATTGTCCGTGTGCCCGAATCCCTTACCGGCGCGTACATTTCCGGCCGGGCGCAAATTGACATGCGCGCCCAGCGCCGCCATCCCAACGGTACTGGCATTGCGATCTTGGGCGCGCGCGAAAATAATCTGAAGAATCTGGATGTCACTTTTCCCCTGGGAGTCATGACGGTCGTCACCGGAGTTTCCGGCTCCGGCAAATCCACCCTGGTCAACGACATTCTCTACCGCGCCCTAGCCAAAAAACTTTATCGCTCGCGAGAAGAACCTGGCGCACACAAAGCCATCGCTGGCGCGGAAAATATCGACAAAGTCATTCGCATCGATCAATCCCCGATCGGGCGAACTCCGCGTTCCAACCCCGCGACCTACACCGGCGTCTTCGCCCAGATACGCGACCTATACGCCATGCTGCCGGAATCACGTGAGCGGGGATACAAGCCCGGCCGATTTTCATTCAATGTCGCCGGTGGCCGTTGTGAGGCGTGCCAGGGTGAGGGCCAGCGCCGCATCGAAATGAATTTTCTGCCCGACGTTTACGTCCTATGCGAAGTCTGTGGTGGCCGACGTTATAACCGCGAGACCCTGGCGGTGAAATATAAAGACTGTTCCATCGCCGATTTGCTGGAAACCCCGGTGTCCGAGGCTTTGCAGATATTGGAAAATATCCCGCAAGTGAAACAGAAGCTGCAAACTCTAGTCGACGTTGGCTTGGGCTACATTCATCTTGGACAATCGGCAGTCACACTTTCCGGCGGCGAAGCCCAGCGCATCAAGTTGGCCCGCGAGTTGAGCAAGCGTCAAACCGGCAAGACCCTCTACCTGCTAGACGAACCCACCACGGGCCTGCATTTCGACGATGTCAAGAAGTTGCTTGACGTTCTGCACCGGCTCACGGACCTGGGCAATACCATTGTCATCATCGAGCACAACCTTGACGTTATTCGGAACGCCGATTGGATTATCGACCTTGGCCCCGAAGGCGGAGAAGGCGGTGGCCGAATCGTGGCCCAGGGCACCCCAGAACAGGTAGCACGCAATAAAAAGTCGTATACGGGAGAGGCACTCCTTCACTTTTTTAGTGGGAACGGAAGAGTCCCGGCATCGGACATGGTTTCTAGCGCCTAACGCCGAACCCCCTCCAAGTGATCCGCATCGAGCATCTTTTTCGTGTAAATTCAAAGCTGTTTAGCTGCGCTGAATCGCTTGTCATCGCCTCTCAATCCGATTCCCCCGCCAGGATCCCTTCCCGGCGACGGATCATCGCCGCCCTCGAGTGTCATTTCAGAAAATCCGTCATGGAACGAGTGGGACGTGCTGCAGATCGCGATTCTGACCATTGTCTCGATCGTCGCTTTTCTGCTCTTGATTGCCTTCGCAGCCCAACGGCTTCTCTATCCGAATTCGACAATTTTTGAAGTTGCGGGTTATCCATGGGTGACAGTGCTGGCGCAATTAATCGCCTATATCGTAGTACTGCTCTTCATGGTGTCGTTGGTAAAGCGCGTGCCCGGGGAATCTTTCCGGCGAGCGATTCGATGGAATTGGCCTCAAAGTTGGTCCGCATACTTCTTCGGAGGCGTCCTCTTGGCTCTCGCGCTCCAAGGCCTGGCGCATTTTCTGCCCATGCCCAAGGAACTCCCCATTGATCGTTTTTTCCGAACTCCGCGCGAGGCATGGGCTCTGTCCCTTTTCGGCGTCACCCTGGCTCCCTTGCTCGAAGAATTCTTTTTTCGCGGATTCCTCTATCCCGTGGTGGTTCGCCGTCTGGGTGTCGTTGCGGCAATCCTTCTAACTTCGGCCAGTTTCGGCATCATTCACGCGCCTCAATTAGGGCGCGCCTGGGCGCCGGTGCTGGTTGTATTTCTCGTTGGACTGGCGTTGACCATCACGCGCAAAGTTACGAAGTCTGTAGCAGCCAGCCTCCTCATGCATATCGCATACAACGCCACCATCTCCGCTTTGATTTTCGTAGTCACTGATGGCTTCCGCCACTTAGATAAATTGTCCAAGTGAACTCCGACCTCTGACCTTCGCTTTCTGAAAAACGGGCGACTGAGAGCGGAGAACTGATCTCCCCCATCGTGTTATCGTAGGTTTTCCATGTCCGCAGCCTCCCAGGAGCTATTACGCCTGCTGGCCACCAAGTCATTCCGCTTGGGAGATTTCAAGTTGTCTTCTGGCGCCAGCAGCGATTACTACGTGGACTGTCGCACGACCACTCTGGATGCCAAAGGCGCGCGACTCACGGGACAGGTTTTTCTGGACGAAATTCGCGCCCGCGGTTGGAAGCCCCGGGCTATCGGTGGTCTGACCATGGGCGCCGATCCGATCGTCGTGGCCGTTGCGGTTATCAGCGGCGAATTACACGGATTTCTCGTGCGCAAAGCTGAAAAGCAACATGGTACCGGGCAGCGCATCGAGGGCTTTCGCCAGAAAGGTGCGCCAGTGGTGATTGTGGATGATGTGTGCACCACGGGAGCTTCCACAATTCAAGCGATTGAAGCAGCGCGCGAATTCGGATTCACCATCGAGGGAGTCATGTGCCTGGTCGAGCGTCAGGAAGCTGGTGGGCGTGCGAGCGTGGAGAAGGCTGCTGCGCCAGCTCTCTTTGTCTCCATCTTCACGGCCAGCGATGTGCGGCGGGAACACATGTTGCAAAACAACGGGACAGCGAATGCAGCGCCCCTCGGGAGTGTAGCGTGCGAACTGTGTGGCCATCCAGCGGTGACCAACACACCGCGTAACCGCTGCGCAGAACACAGAGTGTAGTAACAAGTGGCTAGTGGCTAGTGACTAGTGGCCAGCGGCCAGCGAAGACCGATCAAACTATGATTCAAACTCTTGAGTGGACTTCATCCGGCGTACGCTTCATCGATCAGACGAAGCTGCCCAATGAAGAAGTTTACGTCACCTGCAAGACTCACGAGCAGGTCGCCGACGTAATCCGCAACATGGTCGTTCGTGGCGCACCCGCGGTCGGTGTGGCTGCCGCCATGGGTATCGCACTCGGCATAAAGAATTCCAAAACCGAAAACATAAACGATCTTAGGCACGAGTTCGATGACATCTGCGACATGATCGGAAAGACTCGACCGACGGCAGTAAATCTATTCTGGGCGATCCGCCGCATGCGCGACAAATTCGAACTTCTCAGCGGGAAGCCCATGGCGCAGATCAAACAATCCCTGATCGAAGAAGCGCAACGCATGCACGCTGAGGACATCGCTGCCAACCAGGCAATGGGCCGGCATGGCGCAGCTCTGATGCCCGCCAGTGGCGGCGTGCTCACGCATTGTAATGCGGGAGCGCTGGCCACGTGCGGATACGGCACTGCTCTGGGTGTAATCCGCGCCGCCATCGAGCAGGGAAAGAAAATCCACGTCTATGCCGACGAGACCAGACCCTTCCTCCAGGGATCACGTCTCACAGCATGGGAACTGATGAAAGACGGCATTCCCACAACCGTCATCTCCGACAACATGGCAGGAGCAATGATGAAGCAAGGCAAGATCGGCGCCATTATCGTAGGTGCGGATCGCATCGCAGCCAATGGCGACGTAGCCAACAAAATCGGAACTTACACAGTTGCCGTGTTAGCGAGAGAAAACGGACTTCCCTTTTACGTCGCCGCTCCGTTCTCCACCATCGATCTGCAAACTCCAAGCGGTGATGAGATTCCCATCGAGCAAAGAAATCCCCGCGAAGTCACCCATTTTGCCGGCAAGACGGTTACGCCCGAAGGCGTCCAAGTGGAGAACCCCGCATTCGACGTTACGCCCTCGAAATACGTCACCGCCATCGTCACCGAACGCGGCATTGCGCGCCCCCCTTTCGACGAGTCGCTACGTCGGTTAGCCGAGGAGACGATAACAGTGAAACTTGCCGAGACCGCCACAAAAATATAAGGGCCAAGTGCTAAGTGCCAAATGCTGACTGCTGAGTGCTGATTGCTGACTTTATGTTCCCCGTAATCCAATCCCAAATTAGTCTCGAAAGCGGCGACAAAACCATCCGCGTCGATTGCTTCTTGCCAGACGATCACGGCCAGCGCTTTCCCGCGGTGATAGGCCTGCATGGCTCCGGCGGCGGCCATTCCAGCATGGCTAAACCGGCCAGTTCGCTCGCCGCACGAGGTTTTGCAGTTTATGTCCTTCACTACTTCGACCGTACCGGTACCGTCGAAGTGAATCGCGAAATCATTTTTCGCCACTTCCCCATCTGGATGAAAACGCTTTGGGACTCGGTCAGTTTCGTATCGAGGCAACCCCATGTCGATCCCGAGCGTATCGGCCTGCTCGGATTCTCTCTGGGAGCCTATCTTGCGCTCTCGAATGCCGCTATCGATGCTCGCATCCGGGTAGTGGTGGATTTTTTTGGAGGCCTTCCCAAAGAAATGAAATTCTTTATGCGACGCCTGTGCCCGGTGCTGATTTTGCATGGCGAAGCCGACAAGATGGTGCCGGTAGAAGAGGCGTATCATCTGCAGAAAGTTTTGGAGAAAAAAGGAATTGCTTAACGGCTTCAGCGGCGAGATATCGCGCGATGCCGGTTTGCGAACGTTGAGCTTCCTAAAGAAATATCTTAGCGATTGACACGGCAGAGATCCGGAGAGGGAGTATCCCGCGTCCGGCATCCGAAACCAAGAAGGGCACACCGTGTGTGCCCTTTTTCTTCATCGATGGATGAAACGCGTCCGGGTAACCCTAGCGGTTCACCTCGATCTCATTTACCACCTGGGCAACGTTCGGCACATTGGCTGCGACCTGTTCGGCTTGCTGACGCTGCTGCGGAGTCTTAACTTTTCCCTTCAACGTGAGCACTCCATTGTTGGCCTTGAAGTCGATTTTTTGCTTGTCCAGTCCTTTGGAAATGAGCATTGCTTTGTAGTTCTTTTCAATAGCATCGTCAACGTTGGACTCAATCTTCTTGGCTTGAGATTCCATTCCCACCGGCTCGATGCTGATTTCGTTGGCAATAACCCGGGTCCCGGCCGCCGCCTGAGCGATTTCGCCGGCCTGTTGTTTCGCATTCTCGGTATGCAGCTTACCGCGTAATGTGATGGTGTTCTTGTCGCGATCCTCATCTACCGTCACATCTTTGATATCTGCTTGTTCGAGCGCCTTTTTGACGCTGTCTTTGTAGGCATCATTTGCACGCTGGCTGCAAGCCACCGTGGAGAGCATCAGAATGCCGGCAAGAAACAAAAACACAACTGATTTCATGGGGGAGTTCCTCCGATCGAGAGTATTGTCGCCAAACACAGGAAGAGCGATCCCGAGATCGCGCGCCATTGTCGTGGCAGAGCGGTCGCAGGGTGGCCGCGACCGTTAGAAGAAGGTACGACTTAATTCCGCTGGCACAAAGCGTGCCGACTTACCACCCTACTAAACCATCCCTGCTAAACTGCGCTGCTGCGCCCGGTAAGCAGGTTGACGATCAGGACCACGACTGCAATGACCAGCAGTAAATGGATTAGACTTCCGGCAACGTGAAAACTAAATCCCAGAAGCCACATGATGAGCAGAATCACAAATATCGTCCAGAGCATAGTTCCTCCAAGAACTGCAGCTTACGTACTTAATCCCTTTACTTCCATACCGTGCTTTCTGTAAGCAGCCCAGAACAGATAGGAATGTTTGAGAGGGGCTTAATGTAGAAAAGAGTGCGCTTGTCTCTTTTTGCATATCAGAAAAGCAATCGTGGCCAGTCCTGTACCCAGCGTCGTCATCGTTCCGGGCTCGGGCACGGAAATGCTAATCGCCCCATCGTCGATCTTCACGATCGAAGACAGACCCCGCGCGCCAGATACATCGACATCCGGCTCGACGCCGCTTCCAACCACACTCTCGCCATTTCCGATGACTGGCCGAGACAATGTGTAGCGCCAGGGCTGGCCAGATACCCGGCCCGTTTGGTACGCCCTAGGATGAGCACCCGCAAGGCTGCCATTGAATAGGACCGCGGTAGGAAAACGTTCTGGGGCGAACGCAAGCGCACTGCCCGGGGTCTCAAACCCAGCCTCATTACCCAAAATCTGTATTGGCACTAGAGACACAAATACAGCGCTCAGAAACAACACTTGTTTGGTCACGTCAAATCCTTCTCTGCAGCGGCGCGCTAGCAGTACTCCAGCAGCTACTCTGAAAGTGTCACGCCGAAGGCTATCTACCCATACGGGATTCTCCGTACTTCGATGCAATTGTTACTGTACCGGCTATTGGCATGGGGACTGGCCGATACTCCGTCGCAAACTGGCGACCCTCCCCCGTCCCTGCTAACATCCCTCGGGAATGGGTATACGCAAGCTTACGGGCAGGCTACGGCGCGGAGTGCGGAACACTGTCCGCAAAAAGCCCTCCGGTGGCAGTCGACGCGCTGGAGAGCTGGTTATCATCACCGGCATGAGCGGCTCCGGTAAAGCCTCCGTGCTTAAGGCTTTCGAAGACCTCGGCTATTATTGCGTCGACAATCTTCCGGTTGGCCTGATTCCCCGCTTCGCCGAGCTGGTAGGGCAATCCTCTGAGATCGAACGCACCGCTTTGGTAGTGGACGTACGCGAGGGCACTCAGCTCGAAGCCCTGCCCGCAATCGTGAAGTCGGTCAAGCGCCTGTTGCCCACCCGAATGATCTTCCTTGAAGCGGATGAATCAATCCTCCTACGACGCTTCAGCGAGACTCGCCGGCCGCATCCCTTGGGTGCCCACGCGCCCGTCAAATCTTCTCTCGCCGCGGAGCGCCGCCACCTGCGTCCCATTCGCGCCATAGCCGATCTCGTCATCGACACCTCTCGATTCAATGTCCACGAATTGCGTTCCTACATCACAGAACGCTTTCAGAAGTACGAGTCGGACAAGAACATCATGGTCTCCTGCGTAAGCTTCGGTTTCAAACATGGAGTGCCCGAGGACGCTGACCTGCTGTTCGATGTCCGCTTTTTACCCAATCCACATTTCGTCCCGGAGTTCCGTCCGCTCACCGGACGCCACCCCAAGGTAGCCAAATACATCCGGTCGTTCCCCCAAACCAGGGAATTCATAGAACGAATCTCAGAATTGTTGGTTTACTTGCTGCCGCATTACATCCGGGAAGGAAAAAGCTATCTGACCATCTCTTTCGGCTGCACTGGCGGCCAGCATCGTTCCGTAATGATCAGCGAAGAAGTCAGCAGGCGTCTGCGCAAGGCAGGCTACCGGGTGAAGGTCGTGCATCGTGACAGTCCTAAGTAAGCTCGCAACCCTGAGAACCGAGATCCAAGAACTAAGAACTGAAATTTGAATCTCGCGACCGTGACCGCCCCTGACACCAAAAGCCTAATGCCCTAGACCTGACGCCTAAAGTAGAATAGGACCTTGCAACACATGACTAATCCCTTATCCGAGGGCCGCCCGCTCCAACCGCCCAGAGGCCCATGCAACAACTGACACGCCTTCTTCGATATGTAGCCCCGTACTGGTGGCAGTTGTTGTCCTCCGTGCTACTGATGGCAGCCGTTGGTTTGCTGGACGCCTTCCGTGTGTTGCTCATCGGACCTATCTTCGACCGCGTATTGAATCCGGGGTCGCCTTCCCGCCAGATGCAACTCTTCAAACTGCCCGTATCGGGCAACGCGATTTATTTGCAGCAATTTGTCCCTTCGCACTTTCAGAATCCGTGGACAGTCGTTGCCTTCGCCCTGGTTGCTGCCACTGTTCTCAAGGGAATCCTGGATTACGCGGGAACGTATCTCGTGAACTACGCCGGCTTCGGCTTGATCACCGATCTGCGCAATGACCTCTACAATTCCGTCTTGCGTCGCTCTGCAGCGTTTTATCAAAAGCACACGACTGGTAGCCTGGTTTCAACCATCGTCAACGACATCGAACGCGTGCAGTTCGCCATGTCGAACGTACTGGCGGAGTTCCTGCAACAATTCTTTACCCTGATTTTTACGGCCGTAGTGGTCGTCCTGCTCGGTGGGAGGCTGGCTTGGGTGCTTTTACTGTTCGTTCCCATCATCGTGTACTCCGCGGGAAAGATTGGACGCAGAGTGCGTCACACGACCCGCCGCGGTCAGGACCAGCTCGCCGATATCCAGAACATCCTTCATGAAAGTATTACCGGCAACCGTATCGTGAAAGCCTTCAGTATGGAATCGTGGGAGATTGCCCGCTTTCGCAAAGCGGCGCAACGCCTGTTCCGGGCTAACCTGCGATCAGTGGCGGCAGCGGCTATTAGTTCACCGCTGATGGATATTTTTGGCGCGATTGCCATTGCCTTGCTCCTACTGTTGGGCCGTGACCAAATCAATCATCGCATCTTCACCGCCGGAACATTCCTCGCATTCATCGTGGCCGTGTTCAAGCTTTACGATCCCGTACGCAAGTTCGCTCTCTTCAACAACAATTTCCAGCAGGCCCTGGGCGCATCGTCTGAAATATTCACTTTCATGGACACCGAAGACGATGTGCGCGAAAAGCCCGGTGCACAGCCGCTTCCCGCATTCGCAAATAGCATCCGCTTTGAGAGCGTCTGCTTCTCCTATGACGGCAACGGAGAAGAAGCCCGCGAAATTCTCCGCGACATCAATCTGGAAGTAAGATCAGGCGAAGTTCTGGCAGTGGTAGGTTCAAGCGGCGCCGGCAAGAGCACTCTGGTCCACTTGATTCCGCGTTTCTTTGATGTCACCGCCGGGCGATTGCTGATCGATGGCCGCGACGTGCGCGACACTACTTTGGCTTCGCTGCGTTCACAGATCGGTGTCGTCACCCAGGAAACGGTGCTCTTCAACGACACGCTGCGCAACAATATTGCCTATGGACAGCCCCAGGTTTCTCAAAAAGCAGTCGAAGCCGCCGCAAGTGCTGCCCTGGCCCACGACTTCATCACGGAATTGCCCGCTGGTTATGACACCATGATCGGCGAGCGTGGTGTGAGGCTATCCGGAGGCGAGCGCCAGCGCATCGCCATCGCACGCGCTCTGCTGAAGAATGCTCCAATTCTGATTCTGGACGAAGCAACATCGGCGTTGGACAGCGAGTCCGAATCGCTGGTCCAGACTGCGCTACAGAATCTGATGACCGGCCGCACGGTGTTCGTGATTGCGCACCGGCTTTCCACGGTACGCCGCGCCGATCGCATCGTTGTCCTGGAGAACGGAACTATCACCGATATCGGCGCGCACGAGCAGTTGATGCAGAAGCTCGGCACCTATCGCCGCTTGTACGATCTCCAGTTTGCGGAGTCAGAGCAGCCCAAAGCAGAGGCTGTTCGATGACAGTAAACAGGACAGTTATATCGGAAATCGTAAATCGACAATCGTAGATTCTCCCGATGCCAATCCGTTCCATGACCGGTTTCGCGCAGGTGAAAGGCCAGGTGAATGGCCAGCTCGGTTTCACTTTATCGTTGAAAGCGGTGAATCATCGTTTTCTTGATCTGCACTTTCGCATGCCCTCCGAGAGCGACGCGCTGGAAATGAAGCTGCGCCGTCTGCTGAAAGAGAAGCTGGCCCGCGGACACGTCGATCTTTCATTGAATGTCGAACGCAGCGGCGCAGAAAATTTCTCTCTGAACCGAGCCCTGGTAGGGGGCTACATTCAGGCGTTTCGTGCTGCCGCTGCCGAGTTTGGCCTGGCCGCGGAGCCAGACCTCAACGTCATACTTCGCACGCCCGGAGCAGTGGATGCGAGTGTTCTACCCGCCGATAACGAATTGGAAACATCGGTTCTTGCAAAACTTCAGGAGCTTCTGGACAGGCTCAACCAGATGCGTGAGGAAGAGGGAAGGGGTATCGAGCGTGAGTTACGCCAGCGTATGGGCCATGTACAAAAAGCCAGCCAGGGCGTAGACAAACATCGCCATGCCATCCTTCAAACCTATGTGGAAAAGCTCAAGGGCCGCATGCAGGAGATGATCGGCACATCAGTAGAACCCGAGCGCATTTTGCAGGAAGCGGCGCTGCTCGTGGATCGCAGTGACATCCAGGAGGAGCTAGTACGCCTCGATACCCATGTAAAGCACTTCCTGGGTTTGCTGGATGAAGGTGGAGAAGTCGGCAAAAAACTCGATTTTCTGCTGCAGGAAATGAATCGGGAAGCCAATACGCTGCTCTCGAAAACATCCGGTCTCGCAGGCGAAGCTCTAAAAATCACTGAAATGGGATTGGCCATCAAGGCAGAGATCGAGAAAGCTCGCGAACAGGTCCAGAACATCGAATGACGAACGTTTACATCATTTCGGCCCCGTCAGGTTCAGGCAAGTCCACCCTGGTGAATAGCGTTCGTAAAATCATTCCCGGTCTGGATTTTTCCATCTCCTACACCACGCGGCCCCCCCGCGGCGACGAACAGAACGGACGCGAGTATTTCTTCGTGCAGCGCGCTGAATTCGAGCAGATGCTGCGCAACGACGAATTCCTCGAACATGCCGAAGTTTTTGGCAACTGCTACGGCACCGCCCGGCGTTTTCTGCGCGAGGCGGAACAGCGCGGCCATGACCTGCTTCTCGACATCGACGTACAAGGTGCGGAACAGATCAAGCGTAAGATTACTGATGCGGTCAGCATTTTTATCCTGCCTCCCAATCGTCAGGAATTGGAAACTCGCCTGCGCCATCGAAGTCTGGATGCCGAAAACGTAATCCAAACCCGCCTGGTCACGGCCACCCGTGAGATTGAGAATTATGCCAAATACGACTATATTTTGGTGAACGACCGCCTGGAAGATTCCATCGAAGCGCTTAAGTCGATCTTACTGGCGGAACGGCTTAACCGCTCGGGAGATCGAAATTCTGCCGCCGCCGCTGACACTCTCGCACGAGCCGAATGCTGGCGTTTGAGCAACGTGCGTGAACGTCTGCAACCGATACTGGCCTCGTTTGTGCCGGAAGGCGCGATGGATACGAAGCGAAAATGAGTTGAACAGAGACTTGGGACACGGGAGACTCAAATGAAGTTGATGGACGGCTTCGACAGCAACTATCGTTACATCCTGGTGGCGGCCCGACGCGCCCGGCAGTTACAAGGCGGCGCCCCTCCCGTCATCGACACCCACTCACGCAAACCCTGCCGAATCGCCCAGGATGAAATCAGGGCCGGCAAAGTGAAGTGGGTCATCCCTGAAATCCCCCGATCCGCGGTAGAAGTCGCCAGTGAAATCCTGGATAAAGCCCCCCTCAAGGACTAGGAAACTGGCGACTACCTTCTTCTAATGGATGGTTCGACATCGAACTCTGAATCATCAAAGGTAAGTATGAGAGTAGCCCTCGGAGTTAGTGGCGGCATTGCAGCGTACAAGGCGGCAGAGATTGTCCGCCTGCTGCAGGAACGCGGCATCCGGGTTCAGGTCATCATGACTCGGGCTGCGCAGGAATTCGTGCGGCCGCTGACCTTTGCCGCACTTTCCGGCGAAAAAGTCATTACCGACATGTTCGCCGGAGGTGAGGGCAATAGCAACGGCAACGTTGAGCCGAATATTGATTCTGCCGTCGAGCACATAGCCGTCGCTCAGTCCATCGATGCCCTGCTGGTCGCTCCCGCAACCGCCGACGTCCTGGCCAAGTTCGCGCAAGGCATGGCCACTGATTTTCTGACTACGCTGTATCTGGCAACGACCGCTCCGGTCGTGGTAGCGCCTGCCATGAACGTCAACATGTGGAATCATCCGGCCACGCAGGCGAATCTCGAAATCTTGAAAAAGCGCGGCGTGCGGATGGTCGAGCCCGGCGAAGGCTATCTGGCGTGCGGCATGACCGGCCCCGGACGTTTGGCGGAAAACGACGTCATTATTGCTGCGCTAATGGAGGCTTTAGGAGCCCCGCAGGATCTTGTCCGCGAAACAATACTAGTTACTGCCGGCCCTACGCGAGAAAAAGTCGACCCCGTACGCTATCTCACCAACCGTTCCAGCGGACGCATGGGATACGCTCTGGCCGAAGCAGCCTCGCGCCGTGGAGCGCGTGTGCTGCTGGTCAGCGGCCCCACCGCGCTGACGCCACCGGGCGCAGCCGAGGTTACGCAAATCGAGTCTGCTGAACAAATGCGCCAGGCAGTGCTGAAACTGTTGCCGGAAGCGACGATAGTTATCAAAACCGCTGCCGTCTCGGACTATCGCCCGAAATCGACAGCGTCCCAAAAAATCAAGCGCACTGGGCCAATGTCGCTTGAGCTCGAGCCCACGGTGGACATTCTCGCCGAGATCGTGCGTCATAAAGATTCGCAAATTGTTGTGGGGTTCGCTGCCGAAACCCAGAACGCACTGGAGAACGCCCGCAAGAAGCTGGCCTCAAAATCGCTGGACGCCATCGTGGTCAACGATGTCTCGCGCGAAGGCATTGGTTTCGATTCTGATCGCAACGCCGTCACCATCATCACTCACGACTCCGTCGTGGACGTCCCCGAAACCACCAAATGGGAAGTCGCCCAGCGCGTTCTTGATGAGGTCGTCCGCCTCCGCCAGCGGATACTCAGCACCGCGCCGAACGTCAGGGCGTAGCGACCGGGCCGCAGCTTGGTGTACCACTCGAGTTTCTAAATTTTGTGGGCGTACGATCACCGCGGGCTGATGACCGGACTAGGCCCCGTTAGAGGCCAAATAACTTTGCCCAGCGCTTCAGCGCTGGGTGAGCGAGCAACGTGAGGCTTTTGAACTGCGAAAATCAAAACCACGAACTAACCTCAAAACCAAATCAAACTACAACCCCCACATCAAACTTTCAAAAATGATACAAATTAAAATGACACAAGCAAAAATCATACGAACTAAAATGCTTGTACGCTAAATGTCCCGCACCCTCGATCCACAACTCCGCCGCGCACTGACTGAAAGGATCCGCTATTACAACGAGCTCGGCATCTACGATTTCTACCGCCGCGAACCCAACGCCGAACTCCCGCGTGAACCGGAGACGTCCGTTGTCGAAGACCCCGCACTACTGCTACGCACGATCCGGGAGGACCTCGGCGATTGCACTCGCTGCCCACTCCATCAACAGGGACGCAAACAGATCGTATTCGGCGTGGGCAATCCGCACGCAGAACTGATGTTCATCGGCGAAGCTCCCGGCGCCGACGAAGACCAACAAGGGGAGCCTTTCGTAGGCCGCGCCGGCCAGTTACTGAACAACATGATCAAGGCCATGGGCATACAGCGGGAAGATGTTTACATCGCCAACATCATCAAATGCCGTCCGCCCGGAAATCGCACTCCGGAACGTGAAGAATGCGAAACTTGTTCTCCGTTCCTCATGCGCCAGATCGCTGCCATAAAACCCAAAGTGATCGTAGCTCTAGGTGCGGTTGCGGCGAAGACGCTGCTGGCCATCAACGCCCCCATGTCGGAGTTGCGCGGTCGCTGGTTTGACTTTCGAGGCACCAAGTTGGCGGTGACTTACCATCCTGCCTTCCTGCTCCGTGATCCGCGCCAGAAGAAAGAGACTTGGAAAGATTTGCAAATGGTGATGAAGGAACTGGGTTTGGCGGTGCCCGCTAAAGCGGAGCCTTAAGCCAGATACGTCCTGGCTGTCTCCCATCCCACAATCTGTCGGGGCGTCTCGTAACACTTCTCCGTCCCTTCGATTTATAGATATACGTATATAAGTGTACATACACTTTCGCGAGTACAAATGTTCCACGTGGAACACTTCTTCATTCCGGATGTTACGATGCCTTTGAGCCGGCAAGACGCCGGCGATACTTGGAATGCCTGATTTCTGTGACGTTGCCCTGCCGGTGCCTCTGGATACTGCTTTCACCTACGCCATCGCGGATGGCATGCAGCCCGTCATCGGAGGACGAGTTCTAGTTCCCTTCCGCCAGCAGCGCCTGTCGGGGATTGTCGTAAACCTCCACGATCACAAACCTAAAGTTCAAACCAAAAAGCTTATCGAAGTCCTCGACCCAGAGCCAGTGCTCGAACCATCACTGATGCGCCTCGGCAAATGGATCGCTGACTACTACCTGGCGCCGCTCGGTGAAGTTTTGCGGACTATGTTGCCCCTCGGCGCGGAATTCAAAAGAATGATTTCTTATCGCATCGCGGAAGCCGGGCATCTGGCGCTTCATGAAGCGGGAATGTCCGGCTCATCAAGCCGTTCGCGCAAGACGCCAGACGATCAACTGGCTGAGTTTCGAGTGCTTGATTATTTGAGTGAGCGTGATGAGGTCAAAGAAGAAAGTTTGCGAGCGGCAACCCGTGTCTCCAAATCCGTTCTCACCGGGATGGTGCGTAAGAAATGGATTGTACGAGAGGACCACTCGAGCGCCCGCGATGCCGCACGCGTGGTGAAGGTCGCGGTACTGAGAGGCGCCGAAGGCAAACTCAATGCTAATCAGAGAACGTTAATCGACACACTCGCCGCCGCGGGAGGAAAAGTGCCCGTCGAAACTCTGCACGCGCTGGAGGTTCCCCGCACAACGTTGGGCACTCTCGTAAAGCGAGGAATCGTTCTGATGGTTGAAGAGCCGGCTGGCTTCACCATGTCCGCGCTGAAGGCCCGACCTTCGCCATTTGATTTCCAGTTCAATCGCGCGCAGCAGGAAGCGCTCCAGCGCATCCAGGAATCTGTGAACGCGCGCAAGTTTTCCGGCATCTTGCTGCATGGCGTCACGGGGTCGGGCAAGACTGCCGTTTATCTTGCCGGCATGCGCTCGGTGCTCGACGCAGGGCGCTCGGCCATTCTCCTTGTCCCGGAAATTGGGCTCACGCCTGCGGTGGCGGCGGACCTGCGTCAGATTTTCGGCGATCGGGTTGCCATTCTGCACTCCGCGCTTTCCGATCAGGAGAGGGCGGAACAGTGGCATCGAATCAAACGCGGCGATGCGCGCATGGTGGTGGGCACGCGATCTGCAGTGTTCGCACCGGTCTCAGATTTGGCGCTGGTGATCGTGGACGAGGAACAAGATTCCTCCTACAAGCAGGAAGAGACGCCACGTTATCACGCGCGCGATGTAGCTGTGATGCGGGCCAAGATGGCCAACGCAGTGGTTGTACTGGGCTCGGCCACACCGTCGCTAGAGTCGTATTTCAACGCGAGGAAAAACAAATACACATTGCTTGAGCTGCCCGACCGAGTGGAGCAAAGGCCACTGCCTGAGGTCGAGATCATCGACATGCGGCAGGAATTTCAGGAAACTGGACAGGAGCAGGTCATCTCGCGAAGGCTGGCGCAAGAAATCAGAGAGCGCCTGGATCGCAAAGAGCAAGTGATGGTCCTGCTCAACCGGCGTGGATACTCACCGCTTGTGCTGTGTCGTACTTGCGGGAAAGTGTTGGAGTGCAAGAATTGCGCCATCGCGCTCACTCATCACAAACGATCTCATCGCATGGAGTGCCATTATTGCGGCTACGTTGCCGCGATACCGAAAGCATGCGTGCATTGTGACAGTGAGTACGTCTATTTTCTGGGCACCGGTTCGGAAAAACTGGAAGAGTTGCTGCATGGCATGTTTCCGCAGGCGCGCATCGGCCGATTGGATCGTGACACCGTCCGCGGTCGTGAGGATTTTGAGCGCGCTCTGAATGCGCTCAACGAAGGGGAACTCGATCTGTTAGTGGGCACGCAGATGATCGCCAAGGGGCATGACATCCACGGAGTCACACTGGTCGGAGTTGTCGGGGCCGACGCCGCTTTGGGTTTCCCGGATTTTCGCGCGGCGGAACGTACTTTCCAATTGCTGACCCAAGTCGCCGGGCGAGCGGGACGCGGGCAGACACCCGGCAAAGTAATTCTGCAAACATATTTTCAAGAACACTATGCGGTGCATTATGCGGCGACACACGACTTCTCCGGCTTCTACGACAAAGAGCTACGCTTCCGAAGCTGGATGCACTATCCACCCTATAGCGCGCTGGCGAATGTGCTAGTGCGCAGCGACAAGCTCGATGAGGCGCTCGAATGGTCTGGAGTCCTCGGCAAGTGGTTTGAAAAGACGCGGCACGAAGGGACACGAGTGTTAGGGCCGGCGGCGGCACCCATTGTTCGACTCAAGCGCGATTACCGTTATCATTTTGTTTTGAAATCTTCTAGCCGCGAGAAACTGAACGCGCTTCTACGTTCGATGCTGGCTTACGCTTCGCAGCAAAAGATTCCGCGAACGCAAGTGATTGTGGATGTGGATGCGGTGTGGTTGATGTAGGAGACACTTCTGGCATGGACTCTTCTAGGACAGACGTCTAATCCCGGGGAAGTCGTCGAACCCCGAACCGAAGGTTAAGATTTGCTCGATACCGTGTTGTTCCATCACGGCCAGGTGCACGGCGTCGCGCGCGGACACGTGCCGGCGACCCAGGACGATGTGTTTAGCGCGCTCGGCGACGGCGCGATCAACTGGCAGGACCTGATCCACGATGCCAAGCAGTGCGTCGAATGCGGGTTGGATGGCGTCGCGCCGGGCGATTGCGACATAGCGATGCAGGATCTCTTGGAGCACCTCGGCATCGGTGACCAGACGCTGGCGGTCGCTGACCAGCTTCTCCAGCAATCGTTGCGCATCACTCTTGTGTGGATGGGCCGCGCCGATCAGATACATTGGAATATTGGAGTCGATCAGAATCACGGCGCGGCTGTCCCGTACCCCCGCTCAATCTCCGCCAGCATGGTTTCTATATCAGCGGTTGGATAGTCGTGTTGTGCTGCGGCGCGGATGACTTCAAGTTTCTTTCCGGCGTCGCCCAGAGGCTCGCGCCGGCGAGCCAGTTCCAGCGCTTGCCGGACCCATTCGGCGAGGGACATGTGGCGCGAGCGCGCCATCCGTTGAATTTCGCGGTAATTCAGATCCTGGAGAATCACTTGCAGCCTCTTAGCCATAGTAAGAGTCTATATGACTCATAGATATGAGTCAATTGGAAAGTTCAGGGTTTCAGAGTTCTTGTTGCGAAGGAATTCCCCGACGAGCCTTTCGACATTGCAACGGCGGCCGATGTAACTGTGCCCCGGGACGGCGTCCCTATCGTCAAAGACCTTTCTTTTTCAAGAATTCCTGCACGACTTCTTTCACGTCCCGCTTTTGGCCATCTACCGCGTAATTGAGTTGGCGCATGTCATCATCGGAAATTTTTCCGGCAAGATCATCCAATGCTTGTTTTACTCCCGGATGACGCGCGAGCGTTTGCTGCCGAATGATGGGGACGGCTTCATAGGGTGGAAAGTAGTGGCGGTCGTCTTCAAGAACAAACAGGTCAAGTGCGGGAATGAGTCCGTCGGTCGCATTTCCGGCAATCAAGTCCACCTGCTTGTCTTTAAGGGCGCGGGTTAGCAGGCCCAGATCCATGATGCGCGGAGGAGCGGCGAAGCGCAGGCCATAGGTAGCGACTAATCCCTGGTAGCCGTCGGGGCGCTCCATGAATTCGTAACCAAATCCAGCCCGCCATTGCGGAGTGTACCGAGCTGCCTGTGAGATAGTTTTCAGACCGAGGTGTCGCGCGTCTTCGCCGCGAATCTCTATGGCAAACGTGTCGTTGAATCCGAGCGGAGGACCGACAGCGAGAGCGAAACGGTTGGCGTATTCATTTTTAACCTGTTGGTAAACTTGCTCCCGGCTGCCTTCCGGTTTTTGTTTCAGGATGGCGGTGAGCGCTGTGCCGGTGTATTCGGGGTAGATATCGATGCGTCCACCAAGGATCGCTTGATGGCAGATATAACTGCCGGCAAGATAGAAGCGCCGCTCCACGGGAAGTCCAGTCTTGTTCTCGATTTGTTGTGCGATAAGTTCACCTAGGATGAGCTGCTCCGTGAAATTCTTGGAACCGATTACGATGCGGTTCTCGCGCGGAGGGCCGCAGGAGAGAAGAACGGTAAGTGCGACGAAGATGAAAATTGTTCGCGTCATGGTAGGGCAGTATCTAACGATCTGTTGGATTTATAATAAGAGTGTTTGCGCACGATAGAATCTTTGGGTACGAGCGGCCATGGATCATCGGCAAAATTGTGGATATTCGGCACACTGTAGCGATGTGATCGCGTAACCATGAATCCGCTTCACAACCCTCTGTTGATTACCGCCTTCGTCCTTCTATGGATTTACGGCCTCTGTTATCTGCTGGCACGTAGGTCCTTGCGCAAGACCGAGATCATTTCCAAGCAAACTTCTGGCGCGACGAATGTCGTTGGCGTTTGGAACGCATACTTTCGGAAAGCGCCCGCCAGGGGGTGGCCACGTTGGATTGTGTATGTCGCCATACTCTCTTTGGTTCTTGCAGCTTGCATTCTGACGCGCTGGACACTGTCCAGACCGGTAGGAACGCGAATGCAGAAAGTTTCAGTACTACGCATTTTTTGAGAGAGACGCTAACGTCTGCTCAAGTTTCAGGAGCTCATCGCTTCAGAGCAACGGCCAGGCGCAGCCGGCTAGCGACGGCTCGGCCAGCCTTGAACGCGGGAATGAACTTCCATCCGGTCGCGGCATAGATAAGCTCTGCATCCACTGATTTCGCTTTTCCAGCTTCTTCGGCTGACCGAACTTTTCCAGCAGAGTCGATCACCAACTCCAGGAGCAACTCCGACTGCGGAAAATCTGGACCTGACGGAGAAGGCCTCCGAAGCAGGATCGGTTCAGGTGGGATCACTTCCAATTTGTTTGCTGAAGCGCTTGTAGCGTCGAAGATCGTCACACGTTTTATTCGGTTAGCTGGAACTCCCGTGGAGACGCCATTGACCTGAGCACTGATGCCGCGAGCACGTGCGCTAAGAATCGCCGCCCGAATCCGGCCGACATCGGCGGTGGGCCACATCTCGGCCAGCGTGCGCCACGCCTGCAGCTCACGACCGCTGTAAACATAACACCAGACAATTTCCAGTATCCTGGCTTTCACGACCCGCAATTGGTGTAGCCGCGCTGCCGAGAGCTGAGTGTCAGGCGATAGTTTGCCATCACTTCTTTTGAAATCGCTCAGGTCTTCTGAGTCAAGCCCCTTTCGAATCTCTGCGATTTCATGGTCAAAATAGAGTTGAAACTCGGAACTCACGTCCAGTAGTTTCCCGTGCGCAAAGCGGAGCACGATTGTGGGTGCAGAGCCCAATTCGGTTACGTCCAAGTTCTCGAAGTTGCTTATCGCGGCGGTATCGTCAGTCCAGATCTCAACACGGCCATCGAGATCTGTGTCAGCCGCGCTGAAGAAGTCTCCGCCGGTGATTGTTCTCAGCAACCGTGGCGGTCTTTCGAGAGAGTAGATTTGATATTCCATGCAGCAGTCGCTATCCATTTTCTTCACTTGAAATGCGGCAACGGGTACGTCCAGGCCCAGATCTACACCCAATGCATCGATGTCAAGCTGCGAGGCTCCCGTCGCGATTGTCACACTGTGCTTGTTCCAGCCAAGAATTCCTTCACATGTCCGAGCAGCCAGTCCTCCATTTCGTGCCGCTCTCACCTGTACCGTAACCCCAGTGTGGGATTCCGCTTCAAAACCGCCGCTGCCCTCGCTGCAAAGTACATCATGCTCCTGCGCACAGCAGAGGCTAGACGTTATGGACAAGAAACAAAACAGCGCTGCCGTTGCAGCGCAGAATCGAACCGGTACTTTCCGAACATTCGACAATGAGGGAGACGGTTTGTGGATTAACCTAGCGCGCTTAAACATGCCGAGGTGACCATCACTTCAATCTAGGTAGTAGCTCATAGTAAGCGTCTTCGAGACGTACCCCGTGGTGAGTTAATTTCTTAACTTGGGGCCAAACGTTTCTCCAGCCATCCCAGACTTACATCCGCAAGTATGGCCAGAGCGGCGGCTGGGATTGCGCCCGCCAGAATTACCTGGTCGTTGACCATGGCCAGTCCGCGAAAAATATATTCGCCCAAGCCGCCAGCGCCGATGGCGGCCGCGATGGTTGCCAGTCCGATGGAAAGCACGGCCGCGATCCGCACGCCTGCGATGATTACTCCCAGGGACAGGGGAAGTTCCACTTGCCATAACAGTTGGCGATCGGTCATGCCCATGCCGCGTCCCGCCTCGATTACGGCGCGATCCACGCCTTTAATTCCAGTGTAGGTATTGCGAATCAAGGGCAGCAACGCGTAGAGGGTGAGAGCCAGGATTGCGAGGCGGTCGGCGCGAGCTCCGATCCAGGGAGCGGGCAGCAGGAATCCGAAGAGCGCGAGGCTGGGGATAGTTTGAATGATGTTGGCTGTGCCGAGGACGGGTTTGTTCAGCGCGGGCCAGCGGGTAATCAGAATACCGAGCGGGATTCCAATCAGGACCGCGAAGAAAGTGGAAGCGCCCACCAACCACAGGTGCTGCAGCGTAAGCTCCAGGACTTCGGTGTGATTGTGCAACATAAATTGCCAGATGTTCATGGGTTTGCTCGCTTGGGAATCTCGGGAGTGCCAAAGGCAGCGACGTAGGCCGCGACCATCGGTTCAGTGGAATTTACAAATTCCTGGGGTGTGTTCGCGCTTATCAGGCTGCCTGCCTCCATCAACGCAATGCGTGTGCCCAGCAATAACGCTTCGCGCAGGTCGTGAGTGACGAAGACAACAGTTTTGTGCAGACGTCCCTGCAAAGCAAGGAACTCACGCTGAAGTTCAGCGCGAGTAATGGGATCGAGAGCGCCGAAGGGTTCGTCCATCAAAAGGAGAGGCGGATCGGCGGCCAGCGCGCGGGCCACACCAACTCTCTGACGCTGCCCGCCGGAGAGTTCGCGCGGGTAGCGCTGGCCAAGAGAGGTGTCCAAGCCGACTAGTTCCAGCAACTCCTCGACTCGTTGCCGGATACGGTCGGGCGACCAGTTTTCGATTTGCGGTACGAGTCCAATGTTGCGTGCCACGGTGAAATGAGGAAAGATGCCAATATCCTGGATGACATAGCCGATCATGCGGCGGAGGCGGATGACGTCCCATTCGCGAGTGGTACGGCCTTCGACGCGCACTTCGCCAGCGCTGGGAGTGAGAAGACGGTTGATGAGTTTGAGGGTGGTGGTTTTGCCGGAACCACTTCGGCCTAGTAGGACCAAAGTTTCGCCGCGTCGAACGTCGAGATTCAGATCATGCAGCAGCTCACGGCCGTTTTCCAGGCGATAGGCAGCGTTTCGGAACTGGATGGCGAAATCAGGCATGGCGTTCAGGATGCCGGCGGACGCCGGCGCTACATTTGGTACGCCTTGGGCGATAGACCGGTGATGCGGATTCCGGAGTCGCCCTTGTGGCGGATGTTCAGACCGACCAATAGGGCGGTGATGTGCTCCAGGATGCGCGCATTTTCCAGTTTGCCGCCATCGATGGCGCGGACGCCGGGAATTTTAGCCGCCAGTGGACGAACGATTTGGATGGCGCTGGCGTCGTCGCTGCAAACGATGACGTCGCAATCCAGCGGGCCGTCCTTGTTAAGCAACGTAGCTGAGAGATTCTGGAACGCTGCTACTACCGATACGCCTTTGGGCATGAGCTCGGCGGTCTCTTGTGCCGCAGAGCCCTGCCAGATGCCTAGCGTGCGAGTGGGGCGTCCGCCGACACTCGCGGCCAGCGGGACGGTGGCGTCGATCACGATGCTGCCGGGACGAATCGCAGGTTTCAGTTGCTTCAACAAAGTGGCGTGGGCTTCAAACGGGATGGTGAAAACGAGCAGGTCGGCAACAGCACAGGCTTCGATGTTCTCTTTTGCGGAGACCCGCGCATTGCTGCCAACTTTGTCTTGAATCTTGGAAGCCGCTTCTTCGGCGCGCTTGAGATCTCGCGATCCGATGATGACGGTTTCACCGGCCTGCGCCCAGCGCAGCGCCAGTCCAAGGCCCTCTGGGCCGGTGCCTCCGAGGACAGCGATGGGCCGGCTCATGCGAATTCCGGTTCGAACGCCTGCTCGACGATGAATTCTTCCGGCTGGAGTTTGATATTGATCCGGGTGTAAGTGGTATTGCGCTCGGCGGGGATGCGGCCGGCTTCGAGAATCAAAGCTTGGAACTGTTCAGGACTGGTGTATTGGCCCGCAGTCGCCCCGGCTTCGCGCGAGATATTTTCTTCCATCAGCGTGCCGCCGTAATCATTCGCGCCCGCGTGCAAGCAAAGCTGGGAAAGCTGCCGATTCAGTTTTACCCACGACACTTGAATATTATTGATGGCGCCTGCCAGCATGATGCGCGACAGCGCATGAATTTTGAGGTGCTCGGCGAGGGTGGGACCGGGGCGTGAAATTCCCTGCTGGAAAAGCAAAGTGTTGTAGTGCACGAATCCCAGCGGCACGAATTCGGTGAAGCCGCCAGTCTCCCGCTGAATTTCACGGAACAGAAGAAGTTGGTTGACCCAGTGCGTGGGAGTCTCGACGTGGCCGTACATCAGCGTCGAGGTGCTGCGGATGCCACAGCCGTGAGCGGTGCGGATCACCTGCTTCCACTGGTCAGTCGAGAGCTTGTTGCGGGAGAGGAGGAAACGCACATCGTCATCGAGAATTTCCGCCGCGGTGCCAGGCAGAGTGTTGAGTCCGTTGTCGCGCAACATGCATAGATAGTCGTGCAATGGCATTCCCGTAAGTTCGACGCCATAAACGATCTCCATGGGAGAGAAAGCATGAATGTGCATGGCGGGGACGGCATTCTTCACAGCGCGCAGAATATCGCGATAGTGAAAGGGAGGGAGTTCGTGGGGCAGCCCGCCCTGGATGCAAACTTCAGTCGCTCCCAACTGCCAAGCCTCGACAGTCTTCTGGGCGAGTTGTTCGAGGCTGAGGAAGTAAGTATCAGCCTCGCGCGGACCGCGGCTGAAGGCACAGAATTTGCAGCCAACGAAACACACATTGGTGAAATTGATGTTGCGATTGACGACGTAGGTGACAAGATTTCCGACCAAATCCCGACGCAAGGTGTCGGCGGCGACGAGCAGGCCGAGCAGATCGTCGCCTTCGACGTTGGCTAGTAGCAAGCATTGTTCTCGGGAAAGGCGGCCGCCGTCCTGTGTTTCCAGAACCTGATCGAGCGCGGCTCGAGTCGCAGACGTCATTCGCGAAGCAATGTCGGACCATTCCAGCGAAGGGAAGCTCTCCAGTTCGGATTGGGTCAAGGTTCGGATCACAAAGTCTCCTCAACAATACTCTCAACGAAACAAGTCGGTAGCGGCGGGACGAATCAGGTCGCTGGCGCTTCCTGATCCTGGCCGGTAACGGAAACCTCGAATGATACACGCCGGAGTGCGTGACAGCTTGCCGCATACGAGGCCAGCGGCGCAAGCCAGTTCGTCGGCAATGGCTTCGATGCTCGCCTTCAACGTGTAACCGTGCGGATCCCGTTGTTGGCGATAGTCATGCAACGCTTTCATACCGGCGACGCCGATTGCGGTCTCGGTAAGGCCTTCGCGCCACGGACGACCGAAACTGTCAGTGATGATTACGGGGATGGAAAGTTTCAGGCGTTTTTTCAGTTCACGGTGCAGTTCCGCGGCGGAGCGGTCAGGATCTTCAGGAAGCAGAAGAGCGTGGCGTCCGCCGTTCACGTTAGAAACATCCACACCGCTGTTGGCACAGATGAGCCCGTGGCCAGTTTCGGTAATCAGCACGCCACGTTTGCGGCGGACAATGCGCCGGCTTTGGGTTAGACCCAGTTCAATGACGCGGGGATCGAGATCATGGCGGAGAGCCCAGGCGCGGGAAGCCCTGGATGGACGGATGTTATCCAGTTTTACGAATTGCCCTTCCGCCTTGGAAACGATTTTGTGTTTCAGGACCAGGATATCGCCGGCAACGAGTTTTTGTTTTTGGTGTTTCAGCGCGGTCAGAAGCATAGTTGCGAGGGCTGCTCCGGGACGAACTTCAGCCTGCAGGGGAAGAGGAATGATGCGCAACTCTGGCGAGCGCGAAATGGGAGTGTTCTTGCGATCTTGAGAGTGGGCAGTCTTTCGGTGGCTGGATGCGAAAGATCCATTGGTTGATTCCGGTCGCGACTTAAGAGTAGAGGTCCGCACAGACTGAACCGTGTTGGTTATTGGTTCGCCGCCAAAGCCAGGGCTAAGAGCTCCCACTCTCGGGCCAGGCGCTGGGCGCGTGTGTCACCAGGAGCCGCTGCAAGTTGCTGAAGATCGGACGGACAGTCAACATCCAGCGCGATGCCCGGCAGTGAGAGCACAATACAAGGCTTCTCAGTGGCTCGCGCCGCAGCAAGGTGAGGTTTGAAACTGTCATTGCCAAAGAGCAGCGAGAACAATCCGGCCGGACTGCGCCAGACGGCGTTAGTGCCACGCCCATCAGCGGACGGGACCAGGACAGAACCTTGCGACGGGGCGGCTTGAAAAATCATTTCTAATTCATTCGTTTGGATTAACGGAATGTCGCCGGGAATGACCAGTGTGTAATCTATTCCGCGCGATTCGCAGCACTTTGTTGCCATGTCGATGGCATCGGTTTCACTCCGATTGGAATCGGCGGCGATCACTTCAAACTTGAAGTGATGCGCTGCATCGATGGCAAAAGGATCGCTCGTGACTAGGCCTACTTCGGGGCGATTCGAACAGGCAGCCAGGGTTTCTAAAACGTCGAATAGCATAGCTTGCGCGAGTTTCGTCCGAGCCGAGGCGTCGAGCAGTGGGGCGAGGCGCTGCTTGGCGTGGGCGAGGTTCTTGACCGGGACAAGGATCATGACGGCTCCGCGGCGTGGGCTGCGCTTGCGCCAAGGAGCGACAGTACGGTGCGCGCCAACTCCACTTTTTCATCTTTCGTACGCATTAGAGTATTAGTAGAGTGAACCACCAATCCGGAGTGCTGCAGTTGCTTGGCGGCCTTGGCATCACGAGTATCAACGACAAGAATCTTCAGGAAATCCTGATAGGCCTGTGCCACACCTGCGATTGATACGGGCAGTCCATTCGCGGCCATCAAAATTCCGGCTGGGCCGGAGACGGCTGCGGCAGCAATAATCGGACTGATGCCGAGAATCGGCGCTCGCGTTTTGCGCAATGCATCCAAGATGCCGGGAACCCCGAGGATTGGTCCGATGCTGGTGACAGGATTACTCGGGGCGATCACAATGGCACTCGCTGACTTGATGGCCTCGATGACGCCGGGAGCCGGTTCGGCGTCGGCGATTCCTGCGAAACGTACGGAGTTCACTGGATCCTGATACCAGCGCTGCACAAAATATTCCTGGAAGCTGAGCTCGCCGATAGGTGTTCCAATTCTTGTTTCTACCCGCGAATTGCTCATGGGAAGAATGCGAGCCTGGACACCCAGTTTGCCGGCAATCTCGTTGGTGGCTTCGGCCAGAGTTTTTCCCTGCGTGAGTAATTTTGAACGAAGCAAGTGGACGGCGAGGTCACGGTCGCCGACGTGGAACCAGATGGGCTGTCCTAACTCACCCATGGCCTGCAAACAATAAAAGGTGTCGCCTTTCACGCCCCAGCCGCGCTCTTTGCTGAGCAGGCCGGCAAGAACATAAGTGATCGAATCAAGGTCAGGCGAGACATACAGTCCCCACCACTCGAGATCGTCGCCCGTATTCACAATCAGCGTGATTTCTTCGGGAGCGATGACCTGGCGAAGGCCATCGATGAATTTGGCGCCTCCGGTTCCGCCGGTGAGTACGACGATCATGCTGCCATCGACCTCCTGGCGTAGCCTTCGCGATCGGTGAGGGCTTCGAGTTTTTCTGCAAGCAGGCCGGTTCGTGTTCGCAGAGCCGGCAAGAACTCGGGATAAACAGGCAGCCGCTGGCGCAAACTGTATCCCTTGGCTTCAGTTCGTAATTTCAGTTCTTCAAGATGAGGCCAGGGTTTTTCCGGATTGATGAAATCGGGAGTCAGAGGCGAGATACCGCCCCAGTCGTTGATTCCGGCGTCCAGCAGCTCGTCGTAGTACGGGGCGGAAAGGTTGGGAGGCGCTTGCAGGTTGACATCCGGCATCAGCAAGCGGGCCACGGCGATGGTGCGGAGCATTTCACCTTGTGTAGGCTCGGGCCAGTCTTGCATGGGAATGTCTGGCTTGGTACGAAAATTTTGGATGATGACCTCCTGGATGTGACCGTAAAGGCGGTGCAGGTCGCGGATGGCAAGTAGCGTGTCCACGCGATCTTCCGGAGTCTCGCCGATTCCGATCAGTAAACCTGTGGTGAAGGGGACATTCTGGCGGCCGGCCTCCTCGATGGTGCGAAGGCGGCGGGCAGGAATTTTGTCGGGAGCATTATCATGCGCTGCGCCGGGTTCGAGCAGAGAAGTGCTGGTGGTTTCGAGCATCAAGCCCATGCTTGGCGATACGGCGGCGAGGCGGGTGATCCACTCAGCACTGAGCAGGCCGGGATTGGGATGAGGTAGCAGATGAGTTTCCCGCAAGATTAGCTCGCACATGGCTTCCAGATAATGAAGTGTGGAGCGATATCCGAGACGCCACAAAGTTTCGCGCATTTCGGGGAACGCCAGCTCTGGCTTATCGCCCAAGCTGAAGAGAGCTTCGGTGCACCCTAGCTTCTCACCGGCTCGTGCCACTTCGAGCACCTGGTCGGGAGTCATGGTGTGCGCACCCGGCTGGCCGGGATCGCGACGGAAGACGCAGTAACCGCAATAATCGCGACATAGGTTAGTCAGGGGAATAAAAACTTTACGCGAGTAAGTGATGACGCCGGGCTTGAAACGCTGCTTTGCTTCTAATGCAGCGCCTAGCAGCGCGGGAAGTTGCTCGTCCGAAGCTCGAGTCAGCTGGCATGCTTGTTGGCTGGAGATTGGTGATCCCGAGCGGAGTTCGTCCAGCAGTGAATCAAGCGATAAGTGATGCGTGCACGTTGTCGCCGCTACAGTCAAAGCGATAACCTTCCTGAATCTCTAAATAGAGCAAAACAGTTAAGTGTGACCAGAAACAACTGTGCTCAATGGCATGCTGGCCTGCTGTGTAAGACCAACCACCGAAATAATACATTAGAGCGGCTACGACATTCTTGTTGTGGGTTCCCGGTTGCCGTTGAATGGCGATAGTGCAGCTCGTGCTTGGCGTGGTAAAACTCTGAAGGGCGAGAGCGGGCAAAGAGTCTGCCCCACCTAAATTCCATTAAGATGGCCGGGGCTTCAGCCTTCCGATGAGTGTTACTCAGGCAGAATTTCGCAGAGCGATGGGTTGCTTTGCCACCGGAGTTACGGTGATCACCGTGGACTACGAAGGCGACGTCCACGGCATGACGGCAAATGCTTTTACGTCGGTGTCATTAGATCCGCTGCTGGTGCTGGTCTGCGTCGATCACAAGGCGCGAACTCACGCCCATCTTCATTCAAAAAAGCGCTTCGGAGTGAATGTATTGGCGGAGAATCAACGCAATATCTCGCAATATTATGCACGCCCGGGCGACACCCATCAGCGCGCCGAGCAGGAGGCTGGCGCACGCTTTGACCGCACGGCGCATGGTACGCCAGTGCTCTATGGCGCCCTCGCTTACCTGGAGTGCCGGTTGCACACAGCGCAAGACGCCGGCGATCACACTATCTTCATTGCCGAAGTTGAAGATGTGGTGGTGCGCGAGGGGGATCCGCTGCTGTTCTATCGTGGAAATTACCGTGCTATTGGAGCACCATCGGAAAGTTCAGATTCAACCGGGACGAAGAGCAAGACTTCACAACGTCCGAGCTAAAGTGACTGACGCATGGCGATAAAGTTTAACGGCGAATTCGAGGTCAAGCGTCCGCCGGAAGAGGTTTATGACTTCCTCACCGACCCCAAGAAGTTCGGACCGCTGCTGCCTGATTTTCAAGGCATGAACGTGCAGGACGCGACCCATTTCACGGTGAAAGTCAACGTAGGGATCGCGTATATCAAAGGTTTGGCGGAAGTGAAGATGGAACTGGTTCAGGCGGAGCGGCCTAAGCGGGCGCAGTATAAGGGACAGGGGAGCGTCGCCGGTGGCAATGTATCGTTCACGGCAGGATTCGATCTCTCGCCTGTGGAGGGCGGAACCAAAGTCGTTTGGCAAGGGGAAGCGCAAATATTTGGGCGACTTATGTCGGTCGCGGGCGGATTACTCGAGCCCTTGGGTAAAAAGAACGTCCAGAAGTTAATTGACGGGTTGCAGGCGGCGCTGAAGTGATGGGCTGTGTTGTTTGAGCGACACCGATGGGATGCCTCCGGTTGCCGGCGGGGACGCCGGCGCTACGGAACTTCTGCCGGCAACTTATCGTATTACGGGTAACTCTCTCGAGGTGTGTCCATGAAACGCAATTCCCTGGTTTTCTTTCTCGTGTTTTCGCTCATCTGCGTTGCTGCGGCCGACGAAAGGGCGGGGAAAGCTCTTCAAGTTACGGAGACTGGGAAAGAGAGTTTTGAAGCTGATTTTGTCTCCGGCGGGCAGTTAAGGATGCACATTCGCTCCGGAGACCTGCGAGTGATTGGGAGCGACGAAAACAAGATTCGAGTTAACTACTCGGGCAAGAATGGAAGTAAGACCAACGCTGTCACGGTCAGACTAAAGACCATCGGGAACTACGCAGAATTGCGAGTCAGCGGTGGTCCCAATAACGATTTCCACATTAAGATCCAAGTTCCAAAGAACTCAGGTCTGTACTTGCGCATGCCTGCTGGAGACCTGGAGGTCGACGGTCTCACTGGCGACAAGGACGTCGAGATTCACGCTGGTGACATGATACTTGGTGTGGGCAAACCGGATGACTACGGCCATGTGGATGCGTCGGTAAACGCGGGTGATCTGGATGCGCAGCCTTTTGGAGTATCCAAGGGTGGTCTGTTCCGTTCCTTCGACAAGCACGGCGGCGGGAAATATCGTCTTCACGCCCATGTTGGAGCGGGGGATTTGGTGCTCAGAGAGTAGCAAGGGAACCGAAATTTACGACTTTCGATTTACGATTTACGAATTCCAAGACGCAATCGCAATCGCGTTGTGTTCGGCAATCGGAATCCTTTGGTAGCGGAATTGATCTAAAAAGTATGAGCAAATACGGAGAGGGAATGGCCGAAAAAGTAAAGAAGACTGAGGAAGAATGGCAGAAGCAGTTGTCACCTGAGCAGTATTACGTGACGCGCAAGGCAGGAACTGAGCCGGCGTTTACTGGGAAATACTGGAAGACCAAAGATCCGGGCACCTATAACTGCGTCTGTTGCGGAGAACCCTTGTTCAGCTCTGAGAGTAAGTTTGATTCGGGAACAGGCTGGCCCAGTTTCTGGCGGCCGTTGGATGAGAGTGCGGTGCTAGCGCATACCGATGCCAGCCATGGCATGGTTCGCACCGAAGTGCGTTGTTGCAAATGCAATGCGCACTTGGGGCACGTCTTTGAAGACGGGCCGGCTCCTACCGGATTGCGCTACTGCATGAATTCAGCGGCGCTGGATTTGAAAGCGGATCAAAGCAAAAAGAAGTAGGGCACGCGTGAAGACGTGCCCCTTTGCTAACGGCTGGAACTTTTAGCGGCCGGCCACTGCCGATGCGGCCTTGGGCTGGTCGGTGGAAGGCTTAACGGATTCAGTGGATAGTGCCTTGGACTGCTGCTGTTGCGCCTTGTCGTGTTTGTGCTCTGCGGCGCGTACCTGAACGCTTCCCTTCAGGAAGGCTCCATCTTCAATGCTGATGCGCTGGGTGACGACATCTCCGGTCAGCGACCCTTCGCTGCGGATGTCCAGGCGGTCGACGCATTGGATGTTGCCCGTTACCTTGCCCATGATTACGACTTCGCGGGCGCTGATATTGGCGGCTACGATGCCATTGCGTCCGACGGTGACGCGGTTATCGGCAAGATTGATGGTGCCTTCGATCTTGCCATCGATATAGAGTGCTTCCGATCCAGTGACCTCGCCCTTGATAACCAGCGAACGGCCGATCGTTGCCTGCTCCATGGGCGGGCTGACGGTCTTGACCGGGTTGAAGGAATTTGGGTTCGAGGAAAATTGAGATTTCTGAGAGTTGTTTTCTGGTGACTGCAACATCGGTTCGCCCTTCCTTGGCTCCGCGCGGCGTGCACTTGAGGCGCTACCGCAAGCGGCGGGTCTCGGATAACTTCGGCCAGTGGCCAAACTCAATATCGCATGCGGGCAAGTAATTGAGCAGGTTACGGAAGAACGTGTCCGATTGTGAGAACGAAAAGGGCGTTTACCACGAAGGACATGAAGGTACACGAAGGGAAAGCTTAAGGCGCCTTGATGCCTTCAACGACTGGAGTCCCGCCGAGGGCTTCGCTCAGGTGCTCCCATTCGCTTAGCCGATTCTGTAAATCGCGGCGATGTTGGTGCAGTTCACGCCCACGGCGCTCGGTTTCTTCGGCACTGACGAAAGTCTGCAGGGCAGCTTCGCATTCGGTAATCCCAGCTTCCAGGCGGTGGATGTCGGCTTCGAGTTCGTGGACGCGTTGTTCCATTTGCTTGCGCTTGATGGGATTCAGGCGCTTGGTTTGAGCTCCGGCGCTCTTCTGGTTTCCGTTGGTGGGCGGCGCTTCACTGGGGAGAGAAACGGTTTTCTGCAGGGTTTCAGCGCCTCCCTGCTTCCGCCACAAATAATCCTCATAATTGCCGGGGTAGACTTCGACCTGGCCGTCGCCAACGTGAAAAACTCGGGTGGCGAGCTTGTCGATGAAGTAGCGATCGTGAGAAACGAAGACTACCGTTCCGGTGTAGTCCGACAGTGCTGCCAGTAAAACGTCTTTCGCGCGGATGTCCAGGTGGTTTGTGGGCTCGTCGAGCAACAGGAAGTTGGCAGGATGCAGCAGCATGCGTAGCAGGGCGTAACGGTTACGCTCTCCTCCGGAAAGGACGCCGATGCGCTTGAAGACGTCATCGGCGGAAAAAAGGAAACAGCCTAGGAGGCTACGCAGCTCAGTCTGGGTGGAACGAGTCGAGATTTGACCAAGATCGTCCAGGATGCGCGCGTCGGGGTTGAGTTCCTTGTATTGATCTTGGGCGAAATAATCGGGCTGGGAGTTGTGGCCGAGACGGAATTCGCCTTGCGTCAGCGGTTCGACTCCGGCCAGCAACTTGATCAATGTGGACTTTCCGGCGCCGTTTACTCCCACTAACGCGATGCGATCGCCGCGCTCGATCATAAAGCTGACGTCGCGGAATACTTCTTTCTGACCGTAGGACTTTGCCACGCCAGCAAACTGGGCGACGATGCGGCCGCTGGGTTTGGGCTGGGGGAATGAAAAGTGGATCGTGCGCTCTTCCTGCGGGATTTCTATCCGCTCCATCTTTTCCAGTTCCTTGATGCGGCTCTGCACTTGCTTGGCTTTGGTCGCGGTGTAGCGGAAGCGGTTGATAAAAATCTCCAACTGCTCGATGCGTTCCCGCTGGTTGCGAAATGCAGCCTGGAGCTGTTCGAGGCGCTGCGTTTTCTGCCCCAGAAACTTCTCATAGTTGCCGGTGTAAAGATGAATTCGCTTGTTCCAGATTTCGGCAATCTTGTTCACCGTCACGTCGAGGAAATAACGGTCGTGGGAGATCAGAACGAAGGCGTGGGGATAATTCGTAAGATACTCTTCCAGCCAATTGCGAGCTTCAAGATCAAGATGGTTGGTGGGCTCATCCAGCAGGAGTAAGTTTGGCTGTTGCAGTAGAAGTTTGGCGAGAGCAATCCTCATCTGCCAGCCGCCGGAGAATTCATCGGTGTGGCGATGCCAGTCTTCTTTGGGGAAACCTAATCCTGAGAGCACGGTTCCAACTTGTGCTTCGATCGCATACCCGTCGCGCATTTGGAATTCGTGTTGAATGCGGTGATAGCGGTCGGCGACCTGGTCGTACTCCGGCGATGAATGGTCGAGTTCCGACATGCGGCCAGTCAGGTCCTCCATTTCCTGTTCCATGTCGCGTAGATCGGAGAAGACTGACATGGCTTCGGCAAACACAGTTTGTCCGGAGAGCGTGAGGCCATCTTGCGGTAGGTAGCCGGCGCTGATGCCCTTCGCGGTGCTGAGTGAGCCGTAGTCAAGGGTTTCAAGCCCAGCCAGGATTTTCATGACGGTGGATTTGCCGGTACCATTTGCGCCGACCAATCCGACACGGTCGCGGGGCGTGATCGTCCAGTCAGCTCCTTCAAAAAGGAGCTTGTGGCCATATCGTTTTCCGGCTGCTGATAACTGGATCATGGGTTAGTTCTATCGTCTCATGAGGGAGGCTGTTTTGAAGCCGTAGGTCGGCGAAATTGGCATGGTAGGCGTAAATTTTTGCTGTCATTGTCTCGCCCTTCAGGTCTCAGGTGTCAGGGTTCAGGTCTTAGGTCTCGCGATTCAGATCTCAATCTCTCGACGTCAGAGTTGTGGTTTGGCTGCCACCTGAGACCTAAGCACCTGACACCAGATATCTAATAGAGTGAGTTGGTGCATCTAAGGGTTCTAGATTCCCGGAGGCTTCCTTGGAAAAGCTGATCGTGATTGCCGGATTGTGTGTGTTCCTGTTAACGCAGAGACCTGCTCAAGCGCAGGAGTTTGACGCGGCATTCGGCGTGGGTACATTGACCGCGCCTTCTGCATCGAGCGCTACGGGCAACTACGCGCCGCAATCATTGAGCGGTGGGGCTTACCCCAGCTTCAGCGGAGACTTTTTATTTAAAGGGCGTTTGGGAGTTGGTGGCGAAGTGGCATGGAGAGCCAGTCGAGCCATCTACGGTGGGTATCAGCCCTACCGTCCTATATTTTGGGACTTCAACGGAATCTATGTTCCGAAACTGGGAAAGTTTGCGGCCGCTGAATTAATGGCCGGCATCGGGGTGGAAAGCTTGCGCGCCTATCAGCCCTTCACCACCTGCGGCTTTACCGGATGCACAAACTACGTCAGTACCAATCACTTTCTGGGCCATTTCGGTGGTGGCTTGCGGCTTTATGCCCACGGTCACTTTTTCGTGCGCCCCGAGGCCCATCTGTATCTCGTCCATAACAATGTTGAGTTCAGTTCGGGACGAGCAACACGCTTCGGCATTTCCCTGGGCTACAACTTTGCTCCTGGTTTTTAATTCAGCAAACCTGCTAGACCGCCCGCGGTTCCGCTCTGCGTCCGCAAGCCTCGGTTGGCCCCTTAATCCTGCGGGGGCTGCGGCGGCGGTTGCTGCGGCGGTTGCGGCTGTGGTTGAGCCTGGCCAGGGGGAACTGGAAAACCCTGTGGGGCTCCGGGCTGCTGTGGCTGTGCCTGCTGCTGTGGCTGCTGTTGCTGCTGCTGGCGCTGGAGTTCCTGCAAGAGCTGTTCTGGAGTCTTAACTGCCGGCTGACCATTTGGCTGCTGTTCTTGCTGCTCATCCGCCTGATTGGTCTGGTCGGCTTGATCCTCCGTCCCGGGATTCTCCTCGGAAAACTCTTCGTTCATCTCTTGGGTTTCCTGCCCAGGAGGAACCACCCCCGGCGGCATGCCTTGAGGCTGGGAGGCCATCGATTGATTCCCGCCATTGGGTTGAGAAGGGGAGGCAGGCGCGGTTACGTCACCCGCTTTGCCGGTGACGATTACATGATCGAGTGCGTTGGGGTTGGTCGCTGAGCCGAGCATCACGTAATTAAAATGTGATCCGTTTAGAAGCGATGCCAGAACATCGCGCGCTGGGCCTGGGCCAAAGCGGCCCACCACCCTCTCGGTTGCATTGGCCGGGATTTCTACGTTGGCGCCAGTCTGATTTCGGACTGCTCGAAGAACGTCCCCGAGCGTCATGACAATGGCTTCTGTGCGGCAAACGACGAACTAGCTAAAAGGGCAAAAGTTACAACCAGAAACCCGAATTTAAGACGAACGACTGACATAAAAGACCCCAATCCGCTTGGCATTGTATATCTGTTCGAGAGAGCGAAGAGCCCTGCTTATTTGCAATATTGTAGCACTTGCGACCCTCAGCGAAGGGGTTCGAAAAGGCTTCGCTTCGGCCGCGGGTACGACTATCCCGACGCACCTGCCGAATAACGGGCGGCTCCTACGAACAATGCAATTATCCAAAATATAAGGAGTAGCAGATCAACGAGAAAGCCTTTGTCAATCAAAGTGAGGCTGTCCTCAGGAGTCTTCGCTCTTTGGTAGGCGCGCTGGATCGGTTGAGCGAGAAGAAGACCAATTAACAACAAGGTTGACGCCACTATCCAATAGAACGGGAAAGCGTCGAGGTGACTGCGCCTGAGAAAATCCGGAGCAGCCTTGCCGAACGCAGAGATGTCCACTACCACAAGTAGAAAGTTCAGAAGAAGGATTCCTCGGATGAGTCGGTGAAGGGTTCTGTTAGCACTTTGCGTATGAATCATTGTTAAATCTTCTCTTCTGCAAACTCCAGTTCGAGACCCAGCGGGTCGGTGAACCGGTTGGTAAGATTAGCCAGTCCAACCAGCAGATGCAGATCCACGATTTCCGGATCGGAAAAGTGCTTGCTCAATCCTGCCACATCGGTATCCGTGATCTTGGAAGAACTCCGGGTTAACTTTTCGGCGTAGGCGAGCGCAGTTTGTGCTTTTTCGCCAAAGCGCGAATAGTCAGCTTGCTTCAGCGCGTTCCAATCCTCAGGCGTCAGGCCTACTCGCTTCGACGAAGCGAGATGGTGCTGAAGTCAATAGTGACAGTTATTGATCATCGAGACGCGAATGTAAATGAGCTCGTAAAGTTTGCGTTCGAGTGAGCGACCTACACTGGAGTAGAAAGCCAGAAAACTCTTGAGTGCTTCCGGCCGGTGTGCCAACGCCTTCTGTACATTGCCGGGCTTGCCACGCAATTGCTTGTCGTAGATTTCTTTCACTTCGGGCGAAGCTTGCTCGGGTTGAATTAGTGAGATTCGCGCCATAAGTCCTCCGCGGACAGAGACTCTTCGTATAATAGCTTGAGGCGCTAGATTCGTCGCGGCGCTTGATATTCGCGATCTCAGAGCGAAGAGTCTTCCATCTAGAAAATGACTATGCATAAGATACGCATCATCGGGGCTGGTTTGGCTGGATCGGAAGCGGCATGGCAGTGCGCGCGGCGTGGGATAAGTGTGGAATTGTGCGAGATGCGGCCCGTGCGCTCGACTCCGGCCCATCAGACTGACCAGTTCGCCGAGTTGGTGTGCTCGAATTCATTCAAGTCCGATAGCGTCAACACCGCTCCGTGGCTGTTGAAACAAGAAATGCGGCTGGCGGGATCGTTGCTGATGGAAATTGCCCAGCAATGCACGGTCCCCGCCGGCCATGCCCTGGCCGTAGATCGGGCGACTTTCGCGGCTAGAGTGACGGAGAGTATCTCGCGCGAGCCCTTGATTACGATCCGGCGCGAAGAAGTGGGCAGAGTCAATGAAGAGCAGATCACAATTATCGCTACTGGTCCGCTGACCAGCGACGCGCTATCCGCAGAGATCGCGCGGCTGAGCGAATCTTCGGAAGGAACAGCGAATTTATATTTCTACGATTCGATCAGCCCGATTGTCGAGGCGGATTCCATCGATATGTCGAAAGTCTATCTGGCGGCGCGGTACGACAAAGGTTCAGCGGATTACATTAATTGTCCGATGACTAGCGAAGAGTACGACCGTTTCTATGATGCATTGCTCGCCGCGCAACCAGTCGAGGAGAAGGAATGGGAAAAGCTGAACTACTTTGAAGGCTGTCTGCCGATCGAGGAGATCGCGCGCCGGGGACGCGACACTCTACGGTTTGGTCCCATGAAACCGGTTGGGCTGATCGATCCGCGAACCGGACGTCGTCCGTATGCCGTGGTGCAATTGCGGCAGGAGAATCTGCGCGCGGATTCTTACAACCTGGTGGGATTTCAAAACCATTTGAAATACGCGGAGCAGGCGCGCGTACTGCGATTGATTCCAGGATTGGAAAGTGCTCGCTTTCTGCGCTACGGCCAGATTCACCGCAATACATACATCAACTCACCCACTCTGCTGCTCGATACTTTGCAGATGAAAAATCATAAGCGAGTGTTTTTTGCCGGACAGATTTGCGGGGTGGAAGGTTATGTCGAGTCCATTGCCACGGGACTGATGGCCGGGATTCAGTCGTCAGCGCTCGGTAGTGGCGCAGAACTGGTTTCTCCTCCGCGAGCAAGCGCGTTCGGATCCTTGGTGCACTACATCACTCAGGCAGACGCGAAGCGATTCCAGCCGGCAAATATCACCTTCGACCTCTTGCCCCCGTTGCAGCAAAAAGTTCGGGATCGTCAGGAAAGGCATCGCAGGCAGTGTGAGCTCGGGTTGCGAGAATTCGATGGTTGGCTGGCAAGGGCAGGCGTTGGTCGTTGGCCAAAAAGCATTCAGCACTCAGCCGTCAGCACTCAGCCCATGCGGCTGAATGCGGAGTGCTGAATGCTGAGTGCTCGACGTCTAGATTCTTATTCAGAATCCAATTGACCGCGCCCCGCCTTCGCAGTACCTTGCTCCACATCCGGATTTGAGGTGTACGCGTGCCAATTTCCGCCGTGGATGCGATCAGCCCTGCGTTTCAGCACACAAAAAAACAACTCATTGAGCCTTTTCGAGCCAGTCAATGGGCAAAACTGGCGCTGGTGGGATTTCTGGCGGGTGAGGTTCATTCCGGAGGTTGCAGCGGCGGCAATTTCCAGATGCCCACGCGGACGTCAGGTGGGGAACGATTTCTGGAGCTCGGCTTACCCGCGATGAATCCCGTGGCATACGCAGCATTGATTGCGTTGCTGGTTGTCGCCGTACTCGTGCTGTGGGTGTTGTTCATCTATGTGAACAGCGTGATGCGCTTTGTGCTGTTCGATAGCGTGGTCGCGAAACAGTGCGAGATCCGGCAGTACTGGAACCGCCGTCAAAAGCCGGGCTTGCGCTACTTCGCCTGGCAACTCCTGCTTTTCCTGGCGATGATGGTGGGACTGACGATCCTGGTTGGAATCCCGGCGACACTCGCGCTGGCTGTGGGCTGGCTCAAACAATCCAGCCAACATATGGTTCCTCTCATCCTGGGTGGCGTGCTCCTGTTTTTTCTGGTGACGACCTTCGTTGTTTTATGGCTGATAGTACTCGTGTTCAGCAAAGACTTCATCGTCCCGCAAATGGCGCTGGAGGACATCGGCCCGATGGAAGCGTGGCGGCGGTTACTGCCCATGCTGAAATCGGAAAAAGGCGGGTACGCCGGCTACTTGGGGATGAAGATTGTGATGTCGATTGGGGCCGCGGTGATCGTGGGAATTGCAGCCATGATTATCATCCTGCTAACGCTGATTCCTATCGGCGGCGTGGGGGCAGTGCTGGTTTTGATGGGGAAGTCCGGCGGACTACATTGGAACTTGTACACCATCACGCTGGCAGTGGTGATAGGAAGCTTCCTGCTCGCGTTTATTTTGTATGTGGTTTCGTTGGTTTCAGTGCCTGCGATTGTGTTCTTTCCGGCATATTCAATCTACTTTTTCGCAGCGCGCTATCCGGCGCTGGATGCTGTGCTTCGGCCGGCGCCGCCGCCCTTCCTGTCACCCGAGCCCAGCTCATACTGAACTCAATCTCGGGCACGATTCTTAATCCAGATCGGGGTGCCTACGAATCCGAAGGCACGGCGAAGCTGATTTTCTATGAATCGCTGATAGGAAAAATGAAGTTTTACCTGGCGGTCGGTAAACAGCACGAAGGTTGGCGGCGCCACGGAAGCCTGGGTCATGTAATAAATCTTTACTTGCTGACGAGCGGGTACCGAAGCGCGGTCGAAATCCACCTGCTTGATGAAGCGGTTTATCTCCCCCGTTCCAATGCGCTTGCGGCGTTCGCTGGCCACCTGTTCCAGCGCAGGGAAAATCTTTTCGGTGCCAACCCCGGTGGCTGCGGATACGAACAACACGGGTGCGTAGTTCAGAAACTTTAGTGCGTCCCGCAATCTTTCCTCATAAGCGCTGCGATCGGCCGGTCGTTTGCTATCCCGCATGCGCGCGGCTTTGGTGTGCCTGGCGGTACTTTTGTCCCCGGCGATGACCAAGTCCCACTTGTTCACGATGATGATGAGGGAGCATCCACTCTCATGGGCATAACCGGCGATAGCGGCGTCCAGGGCACTGACACCTTCGGTGGCGTCAATCACCAACAACGCGATATCGGCGCCTTCGAGATGCTTGCGGGCCATGACCACCGAAAGTTTTTCCGCCATCAGATGGGTTTTGCCTTTGCGGCGAATCCCTGCGGTATCGATGAATCGAAAACTTTGATCATTACGCTTTACGATTTCGTCCACCGCATCGCGCGTGGTACCGGGGACGGGCGAGACTATCGCGCGTGAGCTCCCGGTGAGCCGGTTCAGTAGCGTCGATTTGCCTACATTGGGATGGCCGATGATCGCGACTTTGACTTCGCGCGGCTCGATGGCGACCTCTTCCTCTGTGCCGCGTTCGGCTTTGGGCTCAGGTTTCACTGCTTCCAGTTTCAGGGTTTCTACAATTGCGTCGAGCAGATCGTCCAACCCTCGACCGTGTTCGGCGGAGACAGGAAACAGTTTTCTGATCCCCAGGCGATGAAATTCGTCAATCAGCCTCTGCTGCTTCTCGGTGTCGACCTTGTTGACCGCCAGGAAAAGCGGCTTGCCGCCGCGAATCAACTGGCGGGCGAGGTCGATATCGGGGGCGGCGAGTTCGGTGCGCCCATCCACGACCATGATGATGGCGTCTGCTTCTTCGAGCGCGACCTTGGCCTGGCGATAAATCTCCGCCGGCATGAAATCTTTTTCTTCGGGAACAATGCCGCCAGTATCTACCACGCGCAGGCTGTGGCCACGCCATTCCCCCTCTCCATAGAGACGATCGCGAGTGATGCCGGGCTCGTCGCCGACGATGGCGCGCCGCGAACCTACGATTCGATTGAAGAGCGTGGACTTGCCGACGTTGGGGCGTCCGACAATCGCCAACGTAGGTATCCCGGCGGCGACGGCTGTAGCGGATGGCGAGTTGTAGGTGGGGCGGGTCAAAGTCAAAGGCGCACAGGCGAGTCGCCTGTGGCTACGTGGTCTGTGGAGCTATTATAGTGACTTCGTGGCTTCTACCTCCCAATCATCAGTCTCTGCCATCGGCAACAAGAGCGTCTCTCTTTATCAATTCTTCGCACCCGGTGGCGTGCTTTCGCGCACCCATCCAGCATACGAATTCCGCCGAGGACAACTTCAAATGGCCGAAGCCGTCGGGCGGGCGCTCGAAGAAAAGCGGCATCTGATCGTGGAAGCCGGCACGGGTACCGGAAAGACGCTGGCCTATCTTGTTCCTGTCATCAGGTCGGGCAAGCGCGTGATCATCTCCACTGGAACCAAGAATCTCCAGGAACAGCTCTTTCACAAAGATATCCCATTTCTCGAGCAAGCGCTTTTTCCCAATGGCGAGGGGAAGCTAAATGTCTGCTACATGAAGGGCCGCAACAATTATTTATGTCGCAAGAAACTTTACGACCTGACCGGACAGCCCGTGCTTAGCGGACTGGAAGAAATCGAGCAATATCGGGCGATAGCGGCGTGGGAGAAGACAACCAATACCGGAGACCGGGCGGAATTGTCCACGCTGCCTGAGGCCAGTGCGTTGTGGTTCAAATTGGATGCGCGCGCGGATACCTGTCTAGGGCAAAAATGCAGCGAATGGGATCGCTGCTTTATTACGGAAATGCATCGGCGGGCGATGGAGAGCGACATCATCATCGTCAACCATCATTTGTTTTTCGCCGACCTGGCGATCAAGCAGCAGGCCGAGAGTGCGCCTGATGCCGGTATTTTGCCCGATGTAGGCACGGTGATCTTCGACGAGGCTCACGAACTGGAAGACGTCGCTGGAAGTTATTTCGGAATTTCACTCAGCAACACGCGAGTGGAAGAACTCTGCCGCGATGTAGAAGTTTCCCTGCAGCGGAATCATATGCTCTCGGCATCTCTTTCGGGGGCATTGAAGAGCTTGCGTGACAGGGCCCAGTTTTTCTTCTCTCTATTGCCGCAGGGCGAAGGCCGTTTTGCTTTCGATAACCGGCGCGAGTTCCTGGAAGAAAACGGGGATGAGTTCCTCGCCCTGCGGCAGTCGTTGCAACGCTTGAGCTCGGAACTGGAGAACTTGCCTTCGAAGCCGGAGGAAATATTCAATTTCGTGCGGCGGGCGGGGGAAATTCATTTCCAGTTCGGATTCCTGATGGAGTCCGAAGACCGCAACACCGTCTTCTGGATCGAGCGCCGCCGTGGTGGCCGCGAGCGGCTAAATGTTTTTCTGCAGGCCACCCCGATTGACGTTGCACCGATTCTGAAATCTTGCCTGTTCGACACGCTGGAGTGCGCTGTGCTGACTTCGGCCACGCTGGCCGTGGGCGCGAGATTTGAATATATGCGGCGGCGATTGGGGCTCGAGCATACGCGAGAACTGGTACTGCCCTCGCACTTCGATTACCAGAGTCAGGCGTTGTTCTACGTTCCTCCGGATTTGCCCGATCCACGCACGCCACAATTTGCGGTAAAGGCTGCGGACCGTATTCGGCGAGTGCTTGAGATCACTCGCGGGCGCGCATTCGTGCTATTCACCAGCTACGCGCAGATGAAGGACGTCTATCAACGACTGCTAGGGGAACTGGAATTCCCGATGTTCCTTCAGGGCGACGCCCCAAAAAGCACACTGCTCGAAGAATTTCGCCTCACGCCGCATGCGGTTCTCTTTGCCACGTCTTCGTTCTGGCAAGGGGTGGACGTGCAAGGCGAGCAACTCAGCTGTGTAATTATCGATCGTCTGCCGTTTGCCGTGCCTAGCGATCCGGTGGTGGCGGCCCGGGTCAAATCAATCGATACCGAGGGTGGCAATGCGTTCTACCAATATCAAGTGCCGGCGGCGGTGATCACGCTGAAACAAGGCTTCGGACGGCTGATCCGGTCGCTACAGGATCGCGGCCTGTTGGTATTACTTGATAATCGCATACTGAAGAAAGCCTACGGAAAAGTTTTTCTGGAGAGCTTGCCGGATTATCGGAGGACCATCGCACTGCAAGATGTGGAAGAATTTTTCGGAATAAATTGAGTCGACTGCGCTATAGTGCTGTGCGTTCTGTCCCTGATGTTAAACACAATTTCAGGAGGTCCTATGAAACACATCCATTTCATGCCGCTACTGATCATGTCGCTACTGTGTGTCGGAGTGGCCGCGCAGCAAACAAAGCACAAGGATGCTAAGAAAGCGTCCACTAAATCGGAAATGCCGGCAGGCATGCCCATGCCAAAGCCCTCGCCGCAGATAGAGAAACTGGCCGACAAGATTGTCGGAACATGGAACACGAGTGAAGACTTTGAAGTCAGCGAGATGATGCCCAAGGGCGGCAAAGGCCACGGCACCGCGATCATTAAAAAGGGTCCGGGAGGCCTTTCTGTGACCGAAGATTACCACTCGCGCGGCGGTATGGGAGCTTTTGCCGGCCACGGAGTCTTTTGGTGGGACGAAAAAGCCAATGGCTTCAAGAGCGTCTGGTGCGACAACACCAGTCCCAACGGCTGCAGTGCTTCGAATGGTTTGGGCAAGTGGGAAGGCAACGATGTTGTGTTCAATGACGAGCAGGAAATGATGGGCAAAAAGATGGCGATGAAGGAAGTCTACACCGACATTAAGCCATCATCCTTCACTATGACGATAAATGGATCGCAGGATGGCGGTCCGATGAAGCGGCAAATGACCATCAAGTACACCAAATCCGGCGCCAAAGCTACAAAAACCACGGCCAGCGCGCAGTAAGAACTTCTTCGAATAAAGAAGGGGCCGGTTTGCAGCCGGCCCTCTTTATCCTCATCACACCAGATTTTCGACTTTCAATTGAACGCTTCCGCCTTTCCAGGCAGCGTCGAATTCTTTCTGGACGAAACCAGCGTCGTAATTCCGGCCTTGTGATTTCAGCGCTTGCTGCAATCCAAAAAGAGAACGAGGATTGCGTGGGTTGCGATCGAGATCTGCCCGGAATACTTTTTCTGCGCCCGCGGCATCGCCGTTCATAAGTAGAGCCGCGCCCAGGGACTCTCGCACGGGTGAAAACCAATCCGGGGGTTCGCCATAGTTCAGCTTGTCTTGGGTATCGACGGCGTGTCGAAGCAGTGTGACGGCACTGGCATTATCTTTCTTCGCCAAGGCGATCTTGGCTCCCAAAACATCCGTTGCAATGGTCAAGATATCCTTCGTCTTGTTGTTGAAAGGCATGGCGAATATCGCGTCCGCGGGCGTAGCGTCACGAACGCCTTCCAGGGTTTTATACTCGGCCTCCGCACCACTGGTTTTTCCAGTGGCAGCAAGAGCCATGCCGTGCGCGAAATGCCAGTAGGTTGTGGTGACTTTCATGTCAGCGTTGGGCTGAGGAGTGTTCAGAATTTCATTCCATCTCTGAAAACGGAGGTTCACTGCCATGGGGACGGTCATAAAAGCCTCCAGTGGAGGCATATCCTTCACATGCGGTCCCACGTGCGCGGACAACATATCTGCGGCTTTTTTGGCTTCGGTGTAGTTCCCATTCATGCTTGCAGCCGCCGCGATGAAGTGCAGGTTGTGAGAATAATACATTGCGGGGTAGATGCCCTGTGCACCGCTGCTCTGCATGTATGCCCGGTCGGCCGCCGCCGCTTTCTCATTGGTCTGGATCGCAGCCTCATAGTCGCCAGTGCGGATGTAAACATGCGCTGGCATATGTACCAAGTGTCCCGCGGCTGGAGCCATGGACGCCAGACGGTTGGCCCCAGCTAGGGCGCGTTGCGGCGCCGCGGAGGCTTCTACCGCATGAATGTAGTAGTGAACCGCACCCATGTGGTTGGGATCGCGCTTGATGACGGATTCCAATGTGGAAACTACTTCCTCCGTACCCTCGCGCGGCGATCCATCCAAATTCCAAAGACCCCAGGGATGTAAATCCATGCCTGATTCTGCGAACAAAGTGGCGGCATCGAGATCGTCGGGATATTTGCTGACCACTTCGCGCATGGCGTCACGATAGTCTTCCGCTGCTCGCTTGAGATCTGACTTTGGGTCTGCAGGAAAACGCTTGGCCATGGCCCGGATGTAGGCTTGCTCGCTCGGCGCTGCGGTCGCTGAGAGATCGACGGCCTTCTGAATGGCTTCATGCGCTTGCTTGAAGCGGTCTTCACTTGCCGGGTCGTTGTAGTTCGGGCCCACGGCTTCGGCGACGCCCCAGTAAGCTATGGCCAGTTTGGGATCGAGTTCAGCAGCGCGACTAAATGAACGCGCAGCCTCGTCGTGGTTGAAAGCGAAGATCAGGCGCAATCCCTGATCGAAGAATTTCTGCGCTTCGGGATTGCTGGTGGAGACGGGATGATGTAAGTCTCCCAACCCCGACATCAGGGTTGCCGGCTGGGGCTGATTATGCGCAGGATGTTGTTGAGCGACGGTAATGCCCGAAAGCATTCCTACGACCAGAGCAGAACAAACGTATCTCATGAAGATGGTCCTCCTTGGAACGTGAGGGGGAGTTGTTAAGCGAAAAACCCTGGAAACTCGAATAGCTTATTCAAAAGCCTGAAAACGTGCAATCCGGATAGGGATTCGCCGCCTTCCCGGCACCTTAATCCACGGTTGCATTTACAATCCCCATGATTCTATGCGCAAGGCTGCTCTTCTTTACAACACCCTGTCTGGTCGCCGCAGAGGGCGACGTCTGGCTGATGTAGAGATTGCGCTAGGCGTTTTGCGAAACGCCGGCATTGAAGTTTCGGTGACGGCCACCCGCAGCGCCGCTGACGCTACCGAACAAACGCGACAAGCGGTCGCCGAAGGTTGTGAAGCAGTCTTCGCCTGCGGCGGCGATGGTACTGTGCACGATGTTTTACAGGGGTTGGTCGGTAGTCCTCTCGCCTTGGGCGTCATTCCCTTGGGTACGGGCAATGCCCTGGCCCATGATCTGCGCTTGCCACTTTCGGCCGCTGCCGCGGCCCGTGCCGCTTTGACCGCCACGCCACGCCGCATAGCAGTTGGTCAAGTGAGGTACCAGGACTTCTCTGGAAAGCTAGGCTCAAAGTATTTCACCGTCGCGTTGGGGATTGGGGTGGACGCGCATCTGTTCTACAAGTTGAATCCGCTGCTGAAACTCCGGCTTGGGATGGGCGCGTACTATGCTCAAGCAACCCGCTTGTGGCTTACTCACAAAATGGATTACTTCACGGTTGAACTCTCTGAGAAGGATCGCCGGCAGACTCACAAAACGGAAGTTTCGCAATTGTTGGCCGTACGGATTCGAGACTTCGGCGGTCCCTTGCATGAGCTTGCTCCTGGCGCGTCGCTGGATCGTGACAATCTGCGACTTGTATTGTTCCGCACCAGCAGCAGGCTGGCGTACCTTCGCTACATTATGCAAAGGTTTTTTCGGATGAACCGGAACGTCAAAGGGATTGAGCTTGTTGATAGTTCCGAGGCGATCTGCCGTCCACTAGCGAACCATCGGGAATCCACGCGAATTCTGGTGCAGGCCGATGGTGAATTGTTGGGCACACTACCGGCTGAAATTTCCATGGTGCCGGATGCGGTGACTTTGCTGGTACCTGAGTCTCATGCAACATAGACGCCGTCGCGATCCGAACTCCACGGCGTTGCGTCGGGAATCACCGGGTACACATCTAAACGTCTTCGTATTGCACACAGAAAGGCGCCGCTAACTTTTGGAACCTATCACTCATTTTCTGACCGGCGCGTGTCTGGCACGAGCTGGGCTGAATCGCAAAACAGCGCTGGCTACGGCAACACTGACGTTAGCGGCGGAAGCGCCCGACATCGACGTGTTGGGTAACTTAAAGGGACGTGTATTCGGCTTTGCCCACCACCGCGGCTTCACCCATTCATTCCTGGGACTGCTTTTCGTCTCGGCCATGATCGTAGGAGTTGTGTACCTGTGGTGGAGGCTGCGTGGACGAAAAATCAAAGATCCGAACCGGCCGCCGCGGTGGGGATTGCTTTTGGTGTTTGCTTATTTGGCGGGGCTGACTCACATCCTGCTGGACTTCACCAACCATTACGGTGTACGTCCGTTTTGGCCGTTCTTGGAGAAGTGGTACTCCTGGGACGCCGTTTTCATCGTAGAACCGACCATTCTCATTCTTTTAGTCACAGGCTTGCTGCTGCCGGTTCTTTTTTCTCTGATTAATGATGAAATCGGAGTACGACGCAAAGGTCCTCAAGGACGATTGGCGGCAACTCTGGCACTGGCAGGCGTGGTGGCGGTCTGGGGTGTCAGGGATTACGAGCACCGCCGCGCTGTCAACGCACTGGAAGCCCGCGTGTATGAGGGCGCAGCGCCCCTGCGTGCATCCGCCTATCCGTCTTGGATTAATCCGTTTCGCTGGTACGGGGTGGTCGAGACGCGAAACTTTTTTGCGACCATGCTGGTCGACTCTTCCGTTCCCGATGTAGATCCAGAAGGCCAGATGCGCATTCGTTATAAACCCGAGGAAACGCCGGTAACGCTGGCCGCCAAGAAGTCTTACCTGGGCCGGGTGTATCTGGATTGGGCGAAGTATCCCATCACAGAAACCGAGGAAATTGAGTCTCCGCCCGGTTACATCGTTCGCTTCACCGACCTCCGATTTGATTATCCGGGACGAACAGGACACAGTCCTCTTAGCGCAGGTGTGCAACTGGACCGCAACTTGAAGGTTGTTCGCGAGTGGTTCGGCTTCCAGGTGCCGGATTGAAATGGAAGTCCGTGCGCCAGATCTCTATTGGCGATGCTCTGGAACTTGACGCCGAAGCCTGGGCGCGCCACAATCATTGCGTCACCTTAACGAGGTAATCATGCTGCCCTACTTATTTGTGGTGCTTGCCATAGCCGTGCGCTTCCTTCCGCATCCTTTGTCATTTACGCCGGTTGCTGCATCGCTGCTGTTTTTCGGAGCCCGCGGCCCGCGCCGCCAGTTATGGATGCCGCTAGTGCTGCTTGCCGTGTCTGACGTAATTCTTACGAAGGCGGTCTACGGTTACGTGTTTACCTGGGACCAGTTGGTCACCTGGGCTTGGTACGCAGCCATCCTGTGGTTGGGGACCAAGCTGCACGACAATGCGAAACCACTCCGGGTGATTGGCGCTGCCCTGGCTAGTTCGGTTTCATTCTTCCTGCTAAGCAACTTAGCGGTCTGGGCAGCGTTTGATATGTATCCGAAGAATTTCGCGGGCGTGATGGAATCCTATGTTGCCGGTCTGCCGTTTTTCCGCCGGGGCGTTGCGGGCGACCTATTCTTTACCAGCCTCATGTTCGCGACGCCGGTGGTGATCCACGCGCTGGCTGGCGCCTTCCGCAAGGGATCTAACCGCGCGGCAGCAGCCTAGGGAATTCCTTGCTTGGGTTTCTCGACTTGGCTTCCTTTTAAATTCTTTTTTTCCCTGATTCGCCGAACCACCAGCCAGATCACCAGTCCGGCCGCGACCGCGCCCAGTACCCAATGAAGGTGCTGGCGAAACAAAGTGCCGGAAACGCGAACGATGTCCGGCCCATACTCCATGGTGAGCCAAGCCACTCCAAGAAAGCGTAAAAAGCGACCGGCGAAAATAGCCAACAGGAAGTGGCTTAACTTCATTTCGGAGACTGCGGCTGCCAGGGTGAGAAGTTTGAAGGGCGTTGGGGGCGGCAACATTGCGGGGATCACTAATCCCCAAACCGGATGTTTTTCGAATAGCTGATGGATTCTTTCGAAGCGCTCAGGCGAAACCCGTTTCCGCAGTAGTTCTTCTCCCCCTTTGTAGCCGACTACATACAGAACGATGCTGCCTAGAGCGGATCCGGCCGAAGCCATGAATACATACAACAGGAAACGCGAGCGGTCCTGGTACACGTAGCCGGCGACGACGCCGTCCAATGGCAAACCGAAGAAACAAGCGTCAATGCCGGCAATCGCGAATACGCCCCAGGCGCCCAGAGGCTTCAACAACGCCCAGAGGAAGACGAAGTAACGCGAGATGATGTGCTTGATGGTTTTCAAAACTTAAGTGGGCAGTGTACGCGAAAGCGCACAAGGACGGCAGAGACGCAGTAAGCTGCGTCTCTGGTGGATGCACATTAGCTCTTGGGGAATTTCGGGTCGGCTTTTACTTCATTGATCTGCTTGGTGTGGCGGTCGCTGTGCGCGGCAACGAAGAGAATCCATTCGTAAGCATCTAGCTTTTTTCCCATCGGACCGTCCGACGCGTGGTCGCGCAGGTCATCATGCTTCTTTAAAAAGTCTAAGGTTTGCTCGCGACTCTCGACGAAATGCTTCAACGAGCCCTCGGGCGAGCCAAAGCGATTTGTCGGTTTGAGCGGCTCGGGAGCTTGTGCCTTGTGAGTGCGATCGGGGACGGCGGTCAGCACCATCTCGTCGATAGCTTTCACGTCTTCCCCGGCAGGCCGCGACGGCGCTTTCATTACCTGATCGGTGACCATTCCCCGAAGAAAATCTTCGGCAGCGGCAATATGCTCGGTCACTTCAGCAACGGACCAGCGGTCCGGCGCCGGCTTAAAATTCCATTGAGCCTGGGAAAGTCCTGCAGTAGCGTCCTGCACGCCTTGCCTGGTGCTTTCCAGATATTTAATCGCGCGATCGCGGTCTGCCTGGGTAAGCGACTGCGCCCATGCCGAAGCCGCGAGACTTAGAATTACGACGAGCAGTCTCAAATTGCGCTTTTTCATCTCTTTTTCTCCGATTCAAAAATTTCCCTTCAACGACTTGGGAATGAAGACCTGGTGGCGGATAGAGTGGGAAGCAAAAGTCAGATGATGTTACACGATTGGGAGGAATCTTGCGTGACAAAACTCCGAGGGAGTGCCGTTCACTGGTGTTTCGTGTTTCCACTCAATAACTGCAGCGCATGCGGTATGAGATCAATCACTGCCTTCAGTGAATCGACTGCTCCGGCTGGACTGCCAGGCACATTCAAGATCACGGATTCACCTCGCACCCCACAAATGCCGCGGCTGAGCGCCGCAAACCGCGTCTTTTTTCCGCCCTCAAAGCGCATCTTTTCAGCAACTCCTTCCAGTAGGCGCTCGCAAACCGCGCTGGTGGCTTCGGGAGTGACGTCCCGCTTAGCGATCCCTGTACCGCCGGTTGTAACAACCAAGCGTGCTTTCTTCGCGAGTCGCGTGATTGCCTGCTGAATCAGTGCTTGATCGTCCGAACTAACTTCCGCGGCCACCACGGAGAAACCGGCTTTGCCGAGGACGTCCGCTACCGCTGGCCCAGAAAGATCCGATCGTTCGCCGCGTGCAGACGAGTCGCTAACCGTGAGTACGGCAGCAGTCGGGGCCTCAGGTGTCGAGGAGGACATCTTCCTCTTCTCCCGCAGTCCCGCCGCTCTCGCGTTTGGATTCGTCCAGCATACGGAGTCCCTCCATCAACAGGCCCTGGGTGTTAAGTGTGGTGGTTTGTTCTTTTGTCTCGGCTTCGAAGTTGATCTGGAAATTGCCGCCGGTCCAACGCAAGACTTTGAAAACAGCCGCGTCACCGGTCAGAGAGCCATACGACGCATGGGTTACCTGCCCCTCGCTGAAATACATTTCGCATTTTTCGTCATCATTTGTCAGCGTCAGCGATCCGCTCTTGCGGCCCATTTCGAGCGACTGTACCAGGTCAATGACATTCATCTGCGAGAGGCTACCGCGCAGAACGCCATCCGACGCCATGGTCTTGGCCATCTTCTCCAATGCTATTTTGTCGATGATGCGCTTGATGCGGTTGGTGGCTTCTTTCAGAAAGAATGGCTTTTCTACGAAGTCATCTACCGGGTCCTGCAGTGCTAACTTCTCGCTGATATCAGTTTTAGTGGCGAGCAGGATCACCGCAATGCTGGCTGTCCGCGAACGGCTTTTCAATTTTTCTACCAATTGACGGCCATCCATCCCCGGCATTCGATAGTCACAGACCAGCAAGTCGGGTGTGTCTTCTACGGCTTTCACCAGCGCGTCGGCGGCGTCGTTCGCGGTCGTGACGACGGCCAGCGGAGTCAGTGCACCGCGCAACATTCCCAGGACCATCGGATTATCGTCGACCAGAAGGACTTTGACGTTATTCGGCATGCGAGGGTCTAGGTCTTTTTGCCTGACGGACGTAGTCTCCGCTCTTTCCGCCAGATTTACGGTTGAGCACGATTTGGCGAATTTCAATTCCCTTGTCTAAAGCCTTGCACATATCGTACACGGTGAGCGCGGCCACACTGGCGGCCATCAGGGCTTCCATTTCCACGCCGGTCACTGCCGTCGTGGTAACTTTTGAGGTAATAGCGACGCCATTCTCGCATAGCCGCATATTCACATCAACGTGGGTCAGCGGGAGCGGGTGACACATGGGAATGAGATCCGCGGTTTTTTTGGCCGCCATAATTCCTGCCAGACGTGCCACTTCGAGGGGGTCGCCTTTCGGATTTTTCGGCAACGCTTTGAGGACGGCAGGTTTCAGCAGCACATAAGCGCTGGCTTCGGCTTCACGCCGGGTAGCGGCCTTAGCCGAGACGTCCACCATGCTGGCTCGCCCTGAGCCGTCGTAATGGGAGAGCTTCTTAGGCATTTGCGAGGTCTCTATCTTACATTGGGAATCGAGGCGGTGACCTTTCTGACGACCCTCAGCGCAACAGAACTGGCACCCATTCCCCCGCTGCAATCGTGCTCTTCTCCGGAGAAATCACGACATAGCCATTGGCTCGTGCGGCGGTCGCAATGTCGCCAGATCCGTGCCATCCCGCCAGCTCGACTTCTCCTTGTTCAAATTCGCCAGATAAAATTGCGGGGAGGAACCGTTTCAGTCCGGTCTTAGTTTTGATCTCGGATTTGAGCTTTGCGTGGAGGAAAACAAGCTTTTGCGGAGCCCTGCCCGCGAGCGCTTCGAGAATGGGCTGAGCAAAGAGCTGAAATGTAACCATGGTAGAGATCGGATTTCCTGGAAGGCCAAAGAAATATTTCCACTGTGGTTCGGCGTCAGTAATTGCGACTTTCGGAGAGGAAGCCCAAGGGACGCGTCCAAATACGATCGGCTTCCCGGGCTGAATCTGCGCACCGGTGAAAAAGAATTCCGCCTGGAAATCGGCCAGCACTTGTTCCACCAAGTCGTACTTCCCCATGGAGACCCCGCCAGCGAGGAGCAGCATATCGGCTTCCAGCCCTTCCGCAATTAATTCGCGCAGTCGCTCGGGCTGGTCGGGAGCAATGGGTAAGAGCACCGGATCTCCGCCCGCAGCCTGAATTTGTGCGGCGAGTGAATAAGTATTGGAGTTGCGGATTTGGTTGGGCCCGGGCGGCACATCGATGTCGACAACTTCGTCGCCCGTGGAAAGGACTGCGACCCGAGGTTTGGCATAAACCAGTAGGTGCACTCTGCCCACGGAAGCCGCCACTGCGATAGCGGCGTGAGCTAAACGCATGCCGGGAGAAAGCATTTGCTGGCCGCGCCTGGCTTCTGAACCGATGGGAACAATATTCTCTCCGGTGGCAATTCCTTTTGTGACCTGGACTTGATCGCCCGCCCGGGACGTCCACTCCACCATCACGATGGCATCAGCGCCGGTCGGCACTGGCGCGCCAGTCATGATAGCGGCAGCTTCTCCCGATTCGATCTCGATTTCACTATGCTCGAACCTAGCTCCGGCTCTAATTTCTCCGACGACCCGGAGCTTAGCAGGAAGCTGCGCAAGATCGGCAGCCCGCACGGCGTATCCGTCGCGCGTTGCTCGCCGGAAAGGAGGAAAATTGCGATCCGCGGCCACCGGCTCCGCCAGAATGCGCCCAGCACTGTCGAGCAACTCCAATAACTCTTTACTTCGCGGACGCAGACGCGAGGCATGCCCTTCGACAAGATGACGGGCCTCCTCAAAACTAAGAATCAAAGACGGCTCGGGCACAGCGGCCATACAGGAAATGATACGGGAGAAGACAGAAGTTTCGATTACTGTTTTTGCGCCTTGCTTGCCAGCGGGAGGGCAACCATCTAAATCAACAATTGCTCATTTCGCCAGTCTCTTCTGCAACTGCTGTGGATCAGTAGCGCATGCCAGGGCTATGGTTAAGTCCACTACCCCGGCTCGGACCAGTTTTTCGATCTCTACGTCAAAATACTGTGCGCCATCGGCAGATTTTTCATTGGGCATTTCAGGAACCGGCTGGATGGACTGGTTATCCTCTTCGGACTCACGAACGCGCGAGTTTCCTTTAAGAATCTCCGCAACTGCCATTCGGCCGCTGCTGTCTGTCCGCGGGACGAGCTTGCGGCAGATAATGTAGCGGAGAACTTTGGCCAAACGGCTTCGCGTTGCAGCCTGTTTTGTCGTCGCGAACGTATTCACTATGCGCTCCACCGCCTTCGCGGCACTCACGCTGTTCACGCTGGAGAGCACCAGGTGTCCGGTTTCGGCGGCTTCGAGCGCCATTTCTATAGTTTCATGATCCCGCAGCTCGCTTATCAGGATGACCTTGGGTGCCTGATGCATCGCGGCACTCAACGCCAACGGGAAGCTAGGCGCATCGCTGTGCAGTTCCCGTTGGTGAATGGTTGCTCGTTTGTGTGTGTACAAAAATTCGATCGGGTCTTCGATGGTCAGAATATGGCAAGTGCGATTTTCGTTGATGCAGTCCAGAAGCGCAGCCAGTATTGAGGATTTTCCGGAACCCCGGGCGCCGGTCACCAACACCATCCCGTCGCGAAGTTTGGCTACGTCTCCCAGATGCGCAGGCAGCCCCAGCCAGGCGAAATCAGGAATTGTGCCTGGCATGACCCTCATCACCACCGCACAACTACCACGCTGTAGAAACACGTTCACCCGGAAGCGCGCCACACCCGGCAGACCGAAGGAGACATCGCAAGAACCCTGCTCCTGCAGCATGGTGATTGCCCGCTTGTTTTGCCCGATCAGGTCGGAAGCAAAACGCCTGGTATCATCGGCACTCAGCACTTCAAGTCCCGGAGCCAGAACCGCCACCAGTTGTCCGGACACCTCGATTTGCGGCGGACGTCCTGGCGAAAAAATCAGCTGGCTGATCTGATCGTCAGCCCGGAGCATGGCCGACAGCAGGGCCTGCGTCGCCACCGAGCCTTTGCCAGAAGGCGGATCGAGCGCTATCGTTCTTGGAGCATTGCCAGTCGCTGCCATAATTCGGATTGAGAGTGCGCCACAAAGACGCAGGAACAGCCGGAAATCACACCACGGCTCGTGGCGATGCACTGCCCTACCAATCCTCTACTTTAGCCAAAGAAAGTGCGCGTTCCTACGAAGAACGGCAAGTGCATAGACCTTGGTAATGAGAGCGCGGGGATAGAGCGTATAGGAAAAAAAAGGCGGCCCGGAGGCCGCCTGGATTCTGATCACAGTACAGAATCTGCTCTTCAAACGCTGTTTCTACTTTTTCGAGCTCTTCTTCTTCCCGAAGCTGGTTTCCACCGTAGCTCCGATGCTGGCCAACATCTGCTTCGCGGGTTCAGCAAACTGACCCGTGGGTTGAAGTTCCAGATACTTATTGAAAGCTTCAGAAGTTCCATCTGGCGCAACCATCTTATCGCCCTTGAGGGTGGCCTTTCCCATCAGATTCACGCCTTTGAAGTAGTAGGCATCGGCACGGTTGGGATCAGCGGCAATGGCTTTGTCGAAGGCGGCAATCGCATCATCCACCTTGCCGACATTGGTCAACACTGCGCCAAGGTTGAAGTAGTACATGGCAGCATTCGGAGGATCCAACTGCGCCGCCTGCGAAAGAGCTTTCGTCGCCTCCTCGCCCTTGCCAGCCCTGGCGTAGGCGTCGCCTAGATTGTTGTAATAGGCGGCAAGCTGTTTGTTGGCATCCGGAGTCTTGGGAGCGGCTTCCATAGCTTTCTGCTTCAGATCGATGGCCTTCTGATAATCGGCGATTGCGGTCTCCAAGCGTTTGGTCCTTTCCGCAAGATCGGTTTGCTTGGGGGCCGACGCACGATAAGCATCAGCCAACTTGAACCAGAGGAGATCTCGTGTGGCGTCCGTCTGTGTGGCTTCTGTCAGAACCTTAATCGCCGTCTCATAATCGCCAGCCGTGGATGCTTGCGTGGCAGCTGCAAGCTTCTCATTCAGCGCCTTCACAGTGTTCGTTTCTTTTGCCGCTTTTTCCTGTTGCTCCTGGATTTTCTTCTGCTGCTCTGGACTCACGCCCTGCTGCTGCGCTCCCTGGGCTTGTTCCTTTTTCAAGTCAAAGTCAATCGTAACTTCATCCAAACCCACAGGAACATTTCCGTAGTGGAACAGTTCTTTGCCGTCCTTCAGAAGCGCGACGGTGTATTTTCCGGGCGAAACACCCAGGGAAAAATACTCACCCTTGTTGTTGGTTTTTATTTCGTACTTGCGGCCAGTTTCCTGGCTCGTAAGCTGGACGACAGCTCCGGTGATTGGTTTTCCTTCAAGATCCTTGCACACGCCCTTTACAGTGCCCGTGGTCTGGGTAAAGGCTGGGGTTGTAAATAATGCTGTCGCAAGCGCGAACAGCATCAGGACAGCAACTTTTTGCTTCATTTTGGCCTCCGCACTGAACCTGATTACGATTTTCAACTTTCCCGCAGACTATTTCGGGTCAAAAGAAATTATTGGAAAAAAACAAAAATTTCCAGTCAAGCTCTCTGGACAAGCTCGGCATAAGGAATCGGGTCCGCCGCGCCAACTTGATGAAAGGCCTGAAGTCGCAGCACGCAACTATCGCACACGCCGCAGGCGCTGTCTTCCCGGCTATAACAAGACCACGTTAAATCGAAGGGCGCGTTCAATTCAAGACCGAGCCTGACAATCTCACTCTTCCGCATGCCGATTAGCGGAGTGACGATCTCAATTCGTCCTTCTTTCGTGCCCGCCTTTATGACTTTGTTGTACGCTCGATAGTAGGCCGGGCGGCAATCGGGATATCCCGAGCTGTCCTGTTCTACCGCACCGATATATATTGTCTCCGCGCCCAGTACCTCCGCCCAACTTACCGCCACAGCCAAAAGGTGCGCATTGCGGAACGGCACATATGTGACTGGCACTTCCCGCCCGATTTCTGCCGCCTCGGGAACCGCAATTCGAGAGTCGGTCAACGCCGAGCCGCCCACTGCCCGCAGCGCCTCATTGCGTACAACCAGGCGATCGGAAATCCCTAACCGCTCACAGATCCGGTCAAATGCCAGGCGCTCGCGTTGTTCCGTCCTTTGTCCATAACTGATGTGGACGGCCGCCGTTGCGTAGTCCCGTCTGGCCAACGCGGCACATACGCAGGAATCCATGCCACCGCTAAGCAGGACAACCGCGCGCTGTTTGCCGTCTCTCATGTTTAGATGCGGGTCAGCCTCATGTTTAGATGCGTAAGTTTAGATGCCTGAGACTAACGAACTCAGAGGTCAAAAGTCAGTAGCACCGTGGAAGAGCGGCCCTTCAGGGCCGCGTTACGAAGGAGCAACGATGGGCTTTAGCCCTGGTGGTCGCCTTTGTAGTGTCACGCGGGCGCAACCACCTCCACAAGGGGCTAAAGCCCATTTAAAGTCGCCAGACGCGGCGCTAAAGCGCCGCTCTTCCACAGTGCTTCTGACTTTCCGAATTCTGACCTGCGCATTCTGACTTCTGCCATTTCTTTTCTTCATTCCGCCTTGGGCTCTATACGCCCTTCAGCGCTGGATCCCAGATGAACTTATGGATTTGGAGCCCTAACCGGGCCGTCGAATTGTCCTCCAACATCCACTCGGCGAGTTCACGCGGATCCAGGAGACAATGCGAACAATCTCTGTCCCCCTCTGCGTCCTTGCGGAAAGCCGGCGAAAAAAGAACAGCATTGACGCGCCGGTCCAGGGCGTGAAGCTCCACGAAATTGCGGGCGAACTCATAATCGCTCCGATCACTGAGCACAAATTTCACTTCGTCCTGCAATCCTAATGTGTCCAGATTTTCCATATAAAAAGTCTCGGGCTCGCCGGAGTTTGGGCATTTCACATCCACGATCTTTATCACCCCGTGCGGCACACCTGCCAACGGACGCTCACCGCTGGTTTCAAGCAGCACCGTATAACCCGCATCGAGTAGGCGCTGCATCAAGGGAATTGCCTCGCGCTCCTGCAGCATGGGTTCACCACCAGTGATCTCGACTAGCCCGCCGTCCGGGCTCAATCGTTCCACTTCTTCCAGGACCTCATCGAGCGCCATGCGGCGTCCACCGGTGAAGGTGTACTCGCTGTCGCACCAGGAGCACCTTAGGTTACATCCCGTAAGCCGGACGAAAACGCATGGCAAACCCGCATGCGTGGACTCGCCCTGGATTGATTTATAAATTTCAGTAATCTGCATGACTGGACTCAATCCGAATAAGTTGCCGTGGTTGTGTCGGTCTCATAGACGGTGACGTTCTTTACCCGCACCCGGCCCCGGCTAACCTGATCCAGTTTCAGGTTGGCCTGATCGTAGAAATACTTGGCCAGATTTTCAGCCGAGGGATTTAATGCGGTGAAAGGCTCCAAATCATTGATCATTTGATGATCGAGCCGATCAATCACATCTTTCATGACCTCGCGCAGTTCTTTGAAATCGAGCAACAGACCGGCCTTATCCAACTCTTTACCGGCAAGCGTGACCCTCACCTTGTAGTTGTGCCCGTGCGGATTCTCGCACTTGCCCTTGTAGTTGCGCAGGTAATGCCCAGCGGCAAAAGAATCTTCGACGGTGACTTCGAACATGACCCCTCTTGGCGGTCCCTGTCACACTAACGGGACCGCGGACCCTGACGTAACAGTTTATTGTACCGGGGGCTGCGGCGCGATGTAACCCTCAAGAAATATGGCATTAGGACGTCTGCCGCCTTTGGCATGGCCTAAGCGACTGGTTGTCTCGGGCTCCACCATGGTCCGAATATAATCTTTTTGTCATGCCCGCCACGAGCAAGGACCTGTCCAAAAGGATTGAAGACTTACGCGAGAAGATCCGTCATCACGAGTACCGCTATTACGTACTGGATGATCCCCAAATTTCCGACGCAGAATTCGATCAGTTGATGAACCAACTGATCAAGCTGGAGACTGAGCATCCCGATCTGATAACAGCGGATTCTCCTACTCAGCGCGTGGGCGGAAAACCTCGCGAAGGCTTTCTGAAAGTCAGGCACTCCTCGCCCATGCTCTCGCTCGATAATACCTACAGCGAAGACGAACTGCGCAATTGGGAACATCGTGTCCATGACCTGAGCGGCAAAAAAGAAATCGAATATGTTTGCGAACTCAAGCTGGATGGGATGTCCCTAGCCCTTCACTACAAAGATGGCAAACTCGTCCGAGGAATCACGCGCGGCGATGGCAGTGAGGGCGAAGAAGTAACTCTGAATGTCCGCACCGTGCGTTCCATCCCTCTTTCTATCTCGAAGGAAGCGCTTAAGAAGGCAGGAATCCCCGCGGACTTCGAGGTCCGCGGCGAAATGCTGATGCCAATTGCCGCTTTCAAGAAAATGAACGAGGAGCGAGAAAAGAACGGTCTTTCGCTGTTCGCCAATCCACGAAACGCCACCGCCGGCACCGTCCGCCAACTCGAACCAAGCATCACCGCGCAACGACGGTTGGATTATTTCGGCTATTCCCTGCTCCACAACGGACAAACCTATTTTGACCGGCACTGGGAGACATTGAATGCGCTCGAATCCCTGGGTTTCAAAGTAAATATTCGAAGAAGCCTGAGCAAAAACTTTGACGAAATCTGGGCATTCATCCAGCAATGGGAACCGAAGCGCGAAAGTCTGCCCTATGAAATTGACGGCATCGTCGTCAAGGTTGATCGCACAAGCCTGCAACGGGAGTTGGGTTATACGGGGAAGGCGCCGCGCTGGGCAATTGCCTACAAATATGCCGCGCGATCGGGAATCACTCGCGTGGAAGACATCATTGTGCAGGTCGGCCGCACCGGCAAACTCACACCAGTTGCAATGCTCAAGCCGGTGCCTATCGGAGGCACCACTGTCAGCCGGGCCACATTGCATAACATGGACGAAATTGAGCGCCTCGGCGTCAAAATCGGTGACTGGGTGGAGGTCCAGCGCGGCGGAGATGTGATCCCCAAAGTTACCCGCGTCGTGGAGGACAAGGCACATCCACGCGGGCATAAATCTTTTAACATGCCGGAGAAATGTCCTATCTGCGGCACCCACGTGGTACGCAGCGAGGGCGAAGTTGACCACCGTTGTGTAAATGCCAATTGCCCAGCCAAGCTTCGGGAAACGATTCTGCACTTCGCCTCACGCCACGTGATGAACATCGAGGGCATGGGAGACGCCTTGGTCAACCAACTCACCGATCGTGGTCTGATCAAAAACGTTGCTGACATTTACAAACTTACCAAGGCAGACCTTTTGCAACAGGAACGCATGGGTGAGAAATCTGCGCAAAATGTCCTGGATGAAATCGAGGCTTCGAAGAAACTCCCGCTCGAGCGCCTGATCTATGGCTTGGGGATGCGCTTTGTGGGCGAACGTACAGCCCAGTTCCTGGCCGAACATTTCGGATCCATGGAGGCGCTGATGAACGCTCCCCAAGAGGAGCTGCTGGAAGTGGACGAAGTCGGACCACGCATCGCGCAAAGCATCGCTGAATTTTTTCAAGAAGCCAAGAACCGCGAACTTGTGGAACGTCTGCGAAAAGCTGGTTTGACGTTCACTGGGAAAAAAAGGCACCGGGGAACCGCCCTTGCCGGCAAGACGTTCGTACTGACCGGCACTCTGACCCGGTACGCCCGCGACGAAGCCAAAAAGATGATTGAGGACGCAGGAGGACGCGTATCGTCTTCCGTCAGCAAAAAGACCGACTACGTCATAGCTGGCGCCGACGCCGGTTCCAAGCTGGATAAAGCTAAAGATTTAGGGGTAAACGTGATCGGCGAAAAGGACATGGAAAAACTACTGGAGCGGGCCTGACGTCAGGACGATAAGATTTACCGCTTAAAACTGGGTTGCCATCCCCTTTTTAATCCTGTCGTAAGTCATCTCCAGAGTTTCCGGCAATATTCGAGTTTCGCCGATCACCGAAACAAAATTCGAGTCCGCCACCCAGCGCGGCAGCGCGTGCATGTGAATGTGTCCTGCCACCCCCGCCCCTGCGGCTTTACCGATATTCATCCCCAGGTTGATTCCGTCTGGTGCATAGAGGGCACGGAGTAAATGTTCCATCTTCTGCGAAAGATCCATCATCTCGTGTGCGGCTGCGACCGGCAGTTTCTGCAGCTCATCGAGATGGGCAAAAGGAACGATCATGGAGTGCCCCGGAGTGTAGGGATAGGTATTCAGAACGACGTAGCAATGCTGGCCGCGATACACAATGCGTGCTTTTGCGTCATCGCCTTGTTTGGGTAAATCGCAAAAAATACAGCCGGGAACCTTCTCCGCGCCGGTAACGTAGGCATATCGCCAGGGAGTCCAGAGATAGTCCATGGCATCGCAGAGTAGCAGATGGCAGCCGCTTCCGGAACTTAGCCCTCGAAAGCCGAGTGCTTGGTGTTTACAGCGTCCAAGCGCCCATCAGTAAAAGGTGGGTTTCCGAAGCATTCGCAAACCAGCTCAGTTGGTGTTTGACACTGTTTACAAGCGGTTGCTATAGTCGAGAGGTTAGCCGTCAGGAGCGGGTTCGTATAGTAGTCCGACCGCTGGGATTGTCCTAGTTCGTTCGCCAGGACGGGCTCAACACAACCTAAGACTCACGCCAGCTGTCCGTACGAAATAACCCGCATCTGTCTCGCACGATGTGCGAAGAATACCGCAGAAAGGTCACTCATCTTGTTCGACGACAACAGCGCCCACTCCCAGGACTCCTCGACCTCGACAAGCCTTGCCGAGCGCAGCACGGCATCTCCTGAGGACTCGGCTCCAGAATCCGCCACTCCCCGTCAACAGCCCGAAATGGCTCAGCATCACGACGAGAAACCAGCAACCATCGCCACCACCGAAGATTTCGCTTCGGCACTGGAAACCTTCACCACGGAAAGTGAAGAAGCCGCCAGCGAAGACAACGTTCTCAAGGGCACAGTCTTGAAGCTTACTGCGACCCATGTTGTCGTGGACATCGGCGCCAAGTCCGAAGGCATGTTGCCGCTGGCTGAAGTGTTGGATCACGAGGGCAAACCCAAGTTCCAGCCCGGCGATGAAATTGATGTGATGCGCGATAAAGGCGAGACCGAGGAAGGGTACATCAACCTTTCCCACCAGAAGGCCCAGCGCCTGCGTGCCTGGGACGAAATTGAGAAGGCTTATAACGAGAAAAAGCCCATCCAGGCCACGGTGGTCGAACGCATCAAAGGCGGTCTCACGGTGGACATCCTCGGAGCCAAGGCGTTCCTGCCGGGTTCCCAGGCAGACCTGCGGCCGGTTCGTAACCTCGATGCCGCCAAGGGACAAAAACTGGAAGTTGCAATCATTAAGCTCAACAAGAAACGCGGCAACATAGTCGTGTCACGCAAGCAGGTGTTGGAAGAAGAGCAGACCGAAAAACGTTCCAAAACTCTGGAACACCTCGAAGAAGGTGCTGTGCTCACCGGCGTTGTTAAGAATCTGACCGAGTATGGAGCATTCGTGGACTTGGGCGGAATCGACGGCCTGCTGCATATCACCGATATGTCATGGGGGCGGCTGACACATCCGCGAGACCTGGTGAATGTAGGGGATCAGATCCAAGTCAAGGTGCTCAAATTTGATAAGGATAAACAGCGCGTTTCCCTGGGATTCAAGCAGCTAACCCCGGATCCGTGGCTGGACGCGTCACACCGATATCCTGTCAGTGCGCACGTCAGCGGTCGCGTGATCAGCGTCACTGACTATGGCGCCTTTGTGGAGCTCGAGCAAGGCATTGAGGGACTGGTGCACGTCAGCGAGATGACCTGGTCCAAGCGCATGAAGCATCCCTCCAAGTTAGTGAACGTCGGGGATCAGGTGGATTGCGTGGTGCTCAGCGTCAATCCGCAAGAGCGGCGCATCTCGCTCGGCATGCGGCAATTGGCCAGCAATCCGTGGGACGCGTTACATGAGAAGTACCCAGTGGGCGCAACCGTGGAAGGCAAGGTACGCAACCTGACCGATTTCGGCGCATTCATCGAGATCGAGGACGCTATCGACGGCCTGGTACACGTCAGCAATCTCAGTTGGACAAAGCGCGTTAAGCACCCCTCAGAGGTGCTGAAGAAAGGTGATCGCGTAAAGGCCATCGTGCTGGCGATCGAACCCGACAAGCGGCGCCTGTCCTTGGGAGTCAAGCAACTGCAGCCCGACGTTTGGGAAACTTTCTTCCAGCAGCATCACGTTGGCGATGTGCTGCACGGAAAAGTTTTGCGCGTAGCCAGCTTCGGCGCATTTGTAGAGATCGCCGAGGGCATCGAAGGACTCTGTCACAACTCGGAAGCCGTGGATGCCAACGGACAACCGATTCATCTCGAACCTGGACTGGAGCACGATTTCAAGATTATCAAGATGACTCCGGAAGAAAAGAAAGTCGGCCTGAGTATTCGTGCAGTCGGCGAAGAAGCTTCACGAACCGAGGTAGAAGCCTATAAACACCCCGTCTCCAGCACAGGCGGGTCAACGATTGGAGAACTCGTCTCGTGGAAGCGCGCAGGAAACGAGAATAACTGATTTAAACCGTAACGCCGGCCTCCCCCAGCTCTCCAACTGTATATAGCCAAAACAAAAAGGCCGCCATCTCTGGCGGCCCGTTTATTTCCTTCGCAGCGAACTACTTTGCATCAATCTTTAGATTGATGTTCACCTGCTGCCGATTATCAAATTGGCTAACCGTCTTGGTGTCGCTTTTCTGGCCGTTGTACTGCGCGTACACCTCGTAGTCAATGTTAGGGGACAACGCCGGGAAGCGGTAAACGCCATCCGGACCGACGATATACGTCTTCACAGCCCGGCTGCGCGGGTTCGATAGATACACAACTGCAGATGGCAGCGGATTGTCCGCATGGTCGGTCACTCTGCCCATCAGCAGCCGCCCTGCGTCGCCCTTATCCTTGTCGTAATAGGGGCTCGCCATGGCGGCGAGGCCAGCCAGAAGTAGCACGGCAACAGTAGCCACCCGATATGTCTTCATGTCGATCCTCCCCGAACGGCCTCAGCTCCCCAAGCTGCGGTTCTACTATCTTAGATGCAAACCAACATCGGTTCGCTCGTCGTTTTCAATGTGGACAGTAACCTCGGTACCCACTCGTAACCCATTGGTTTTACTAGGCTTATACCCTTTAAGGTTAGCCAGGACGAGGTAATCAGCCCGGCCTGCAGGAACCCGCTGAGCGAACTCCCCGTTGTGGTCGGAATGAAGCTCCCAACGCGGTTTCTTATCGCCCACACGGCGGATTTCAACTTTCACGCCATACAAGGGTTGATTTTGGGGACTCCAGACAGTGCCGAAAATCAAGGCGTACGGTTTCTCGGATTTCTTCTCCGCAGCCGATGCTGGACACGCGGTGATAGCAGCTCCAAGACAAAGCAACAGCGCACTCAGGAGCAATCGGCAAGCAGCACGGGGAAACAGCGGTGAGCAGGAGGGAGGAATTATCAAGAGCCTACGATAAATCGCCGTCTTCAGCTTCTTCTTCCTCCTCCTCATCAAGATCTTCCTCTTCGACAGGTTTCAGCTCGATCGGATTAATCGTAATGATTTCGAAGTCAGTACCGCATTCCGGACAAGAGACGACTTCCCCCTCATCGACTTCGTCTTCTTCGATGTCGAGATCAGTCTCGCATTCAGGACAATAAACCATCATTGCCTCCGTTCTATAAGATGTCCCTGCTAATATTTAGTTTCTTCCTGGGCTAAAGGTCAAGCGCCCCGATTCTCATGCGGCGTCAGATGTCGATTCATAGAACTTGGCTGTACCGTAACCTGGGAAAAGCTCGAAAGAAAACATGTAGCTTATATGAATCTTGCTTTCAAAGATATGCAGACATGTTGCCTGCGGCTTGGGTGGATTTTGCTGGTTTTCGCCGTCGCGCCGGCATCAGCCCAAACAACCATAACTGCCAGTAGTGCCGACCCACAGATCGCTTCAGCGTTGAAGCAGATCTCAGCAGAAAAAATCCGAGCCAATATCGAGAAGCTGGTCAGTTTTCAGACAAGATCAACTCTCTCCGCACAGGATCAGGCCTCCATGGCGGCAGGTCGTGGTATTGGCGCAGCTCGAGAGTGGATCAAGAGCGAGTTTGAACGTTACTCGCGCGATTGTGGCGGATGCCTTGAGGTAAAGACCGACAGCTTCACAGAACAACCCGCCGACCGGATCCCAAAGCCGACGATAATCACCAATGTTTATGCGGTCCTCAAGGGTAGCGATCCCGAAAACGCTAAACGCATCGTACTGGTCACCGGCCACTACGACTCGCGCAACAGCGACACGCTGGACACAACCGGCGTGGCTCCCGGCGCCAATGATGACGGCAGCGGCACATCAGTAAGCCTGGAGTGCGCTCGCGTTCTGAGCAAGCTGAAATTTCCCGCGACCATTATTTTCCTGACCGTTGCTGGCGAAGAACAGGGCTTGAATGGCAGCCATCATTTCGCGCAGATGGCGAAGTCTGAAGGATGGAACATTGAAGCCGTGCTCAACAACGACATCGTAGGTGGCGACCGCAATTCTCAGCAGGATCCAAGCGTAGTGCGCGTCTTTTCCGAGGGTGTGCCAATTGCCGCCACAGACGCCGAATTGAAGCTCATCCGCAATCTCGGTGGAGAGAGTGATTCCCCATCCCGTCAGATTGCCCGGTACGTCGGCGAAGTCGGACGTACTTATGAAATAGGCCTAAAGCCGATGCTGGTCTTCCGCATAGACCGCTATCTTCGCAGCGGCGATCACATCTCTTTTAATCAGCAAGGATTTGCGGCGGTCCGCTTCACCGAGTATCGCGAGGATTACCATCACCAGCACCAAAATGTACGAACGGAAAATGGTATTGAATACGGTGATGTTCCCAAGTTCGTGAATTTCGACTACGTGGCGAACGTGTCTCGTCTGAATGCGGCGACTCTGGCGTCACTGGCGTCGGCGCCTGCTCCTCCTGACAAAGTCCGCCTTGTGACCAAAGAACTCGAGAACGACTCAACCCTGACGTGGGAGCCTTCGCCTGGCAGTCGGACCGATGCTTACGAAGTGCTGTGGCGAGCCACCACGAGTGCGGAATGGGAACATACGCAACCCGTTGGAAACGTGACGAAGACGACGCTGCCCATCTCGAAAGACAATGTAATCTTCGCCGTTCGAGCGGTCGATAAAGAAGGGCACAGAAGTTTGCCGGTCGTCCCGTTGCCAGAGCGATGACCGCATAGCCTGTTAAGATTAGTAAGACGCAGAAGCGACATCAATTTCCATGCCTAGCGGACGAACCCTCTCGTTAAGCCTGCCTCCCTTCACCAAGGCAGTGAAGTGGCTCATTATTGTCAATGCTGGTGTATACCTGTTCATCACGTTGCTCCAAGCCCTTGCGCCCGAAGTAGGCAACCTGATTTTTTCGATCTTCGGTTTGATCCCGCAACTGGTCACTCACGGCTGGATCTGGCAACTGGCTACGTATTCCTTCCTGCACAGCGGCCTGTTTCACCTGTTATTCAATATGCTGGCGCTTTGGATGTTCGGCGCACAGTTTGAATCGGACTGGGGACACAAACGATTCCTGGAGTTTTATTTCTTCTGCGTGGTCGGCGCGGCCTTGACTACGGTCGCCATTGCTTACACGGGAATCGGCGGCGTCACGCCGCGAACCATCACGGTTGGCGCCTCGGGCGGCATCTACGGCATTCTGATGGCATTCGGACTGATTTATGGCGATCGCAAAATCATGCTGTTCCCGATTCCCATTAGCATCCGCGCCAAGTATTTCGTCGCCGGCATAGCTTTTATCGCGCTAGTGAGTGCGATTGGCGCTGCCACCCCCGGGCATGGAGAAGCCATCGCCTACTTCGCCCACCTCGGTGGATTGCTCTTCGGCTTTCTCTATGTCAAGTTCGTGCCCCGCCGCGGACTCGTGTTCGATGCCACGGAGCGCTATTTCGGATTCCGTAACTCTTACTACCGATGGAAGCGGCGTCGGGCGGCACGAAAGTTCGAAGTTTATATGCGGAAACACGATCGCAAGGTCACCTTTGACGAGCATGGTAACTATGTCCCTCCCGAGGATGCTGATAAAAAGAATGGTGGAAGTAAGTCCGGTTGGGTGAATTAGTCTGGAAGCTATCTCATAAATGGCGCGGGTATTCATTTAGGATCTTCGATTAGGTGGGTGAAGTCGAGGGGTGGCGCGACGGTTTAGGTGTTGCCTAGCCGAGTCCGGCCCTTTCGTTCGCCGGTGCCTCAATAGCTGCACCATGCCACGTTTCCACACCGCCGAGTAGGCCCGGAGAATTTCGCCCCGAGCCTCTCACAGATCCGTGCTTGACCGTCTCCGGTCACACGGCTCGTGCCATCCGTGGAAGGCCGGCGCCTTCCGCCGAGATCATCGGGTTCCTCCTGTTGCCAGTTGACCCATGTCGATCCCGAC
>WNGJ01000094.1_pt1 | contig 71170 bp, 79 predicted proteins | sample 5400611 | NCBI WGS metagenome assembly WNGJ01 (sample SAMN13153375, study PRJNA577476) | soil metagenome | isolation source: 40 cm soil or saprolite under Garry oak tree replicate 1 | place: USA:California | collected 2016-06-15 | reverse complement strand
GGGCGCCGGCTACTACGTGGCGGCAGCGCACCCCGCCGATATGGACAGGCGGAGCGAGGACTCGATCGTGCGCGAGATCGTGCGCGAGGTCACCGTCGGCGTCGGGGACACCGGTGTGCGGGCCGGCCTCATCGGCGAGATCGGCAACACGTGGCCGTGGACGGAGAACGAGAAGAAGGTCGTCCGGGCCGCGGTCGAGGCGCAGCGCCAGACGGGCGCGCCGCTGATGATTCACCCGGGGCGCGACCAGACAGCGCCCATGCAGATCGTCGAGCTGATTCGGAAACAGGGCGGCGACCTGCGCCGCACCGTCATGTGCCACATCGAGCGGACGATCGCCGACGAGCGGCACCTCTTCGACCTCGCGGCCACCGGCATCTGGCTCGAGTACGATCTCTTCGGCCTGGAGAATTCGTACTACCCCTACAATCCCGACTTCGACATGCCTAACGACGGCGGCCGCATGACCCAGATCCTGACGCTCATCGCGCGCGGGCATCAGGATCAGGTCCTCATGTCGCACGACATCGCCTACAAGAGCTCGCTGACGAAGTACGGCGGCTACGGCTACCACCATCTGCTCGTGAACGTGGTGCCGCGCCTGCGGCGCAAGGGCGTGGACGACGCGGGGATGCGGCGCCTGCTCGTGGAGAATCCGGCGCGCGCGTTCGTGTTTGTGTAGAGCCGTCGCGCTCCTTTCCCGTTATCCGCGCACGCGTGCCGACCGCGGATCGTATGGCGGCTCGAGCCGCGCGGTCGCCGGGAACCGTTCCATCGCGATCTCCAGCTCCCAGCCGCCCGCGCTCACGAACGTGGAGTCCACGCCATCCGGATGGGTGACATACCCCATGCCCACCGAGCGGCCGAGCGTGTGTCCGTAGGCGCCCGAGGTGATGCGTCCCACGAGGGCGCCGTCGCGGTAGATCGGCTCGTCTCCGAGCAGCAGCGGCTCCGGATCGTCGAGCGTGAACATGACGAGGCGGCGTCCCAGCGGCTTGTCGCGCTGGCGCAGCAGCGCCTCACGGCCCACGAACCCGTCCTTCTCGAGGGCGACGGCGAAGCCGAGCCCGGCTTCGAGCGGCGTGTCCTCCCCGCCGATGTCGTGGCCCCAGGAACGGTAGCCCTTCTCCATCCGCAGCGAGTCCATCGCGTGGTAACCGGCGTGGCGCAGCCCGAGGTCCTCGCCGGCGGCGATCACGGCCTCGTAGACCCCGAGCGCGAACTCCGCCGGCACGTACAGCTCCCAGCCCAGCTCCCCGACGTACGTGATGCGCGTGGCCCGCGCCATCGCGTGGCCCACCTCGATCGCGCGCGCGGTGCCGAACGGAAACGCCGCGTTCGAGAGGTCGGCGTCCGTCAGGCGCGAGAGCAGCTCACGTGAGCGCGGGCCCATCACGCCGAGGACGGTGAAGGCCGACGTGACGTCGGTGAGCGTGACCCGCGCGGCGCCGATGCCGCGGCGGATCCAGTCCGCGTCGTGGGTGGCCGCGGCGGCGATCGTGACCACGAGATAGGCGTCGTCAGCGAGGCGCGTCACGGTCAGGTCGCACTCGATGCCGCCGCGCGCGTTGAGCATCTGCGTGTAGACGATGCGGCCGGGCGGCAGGTCGACGTCGTGGGCGCACAGCCGCTGCAGCACCGCGGTGGCGTCCGGTCCCTGCAGCCGGAACTTGGCGAGCGACGACTGGTCGAAGAGCCCGACGCCCTCGCGCACGGCGCGGTGCTCGGCGGCGGCGCACGGAAACCAGTTCTGGCGCCCGTACGTGTAGACGTAGCGGGGCTCGACGCCGGCGGTGGCGAACCAGTTCGCGCGCTCCCATCCCGCCACGACGCCGAAGACCGCGCCGCGGGCCGCGAGGCGATCGTGCAGCACCGAACGGCGCACGCCGCGCGCGCTCGCCGGCTGGCGGAAGGGCCAGTGCATCGCGTAGAGGAGTCCGACGACCTCCGTGGTGCGCTCGTACAGGTAGCGGGCGTTGCCCTGGAAGGGCATGAAGCGGCGGATGTCGACGTCCCAGAGATCCATGCTCGGCTCGCCGCCGACGATCCATTCCGCCAGCGCCTTGCCCGCGCCAGCCGCGGAGGCGATGCCCACGGAGTTGAAGCCCGCTGCCACGAAGAAGTTCCGCAGCTCGGGCGCCTCGCCGAGCATGTAGCGGTTGTCGGGCGTGAAGCTCTCCGGCCCGTTCACGTGCCGCCGCACCGGCGCCGTCTCCAGCGCGGGGATGCGCACGATCGCCTGCTCCATGAGGACGCGGAAGTGCTCCCAGTCCTCGGGCAGCAGCGAGAACGCGAAGTCCTTGGGGAGCCCGTGCATCCCCCACGGCTTCGCCACCGACTCGAAGCCGCCCATGAGCAGGCCACCGACCTCTTCGCGCACGTAGATCCCGCCGTCGGTGTCGCGGAGCACGGGGAGCTCGCGCGTCACCCCGGCCATGGGCTCGGTGACGATGTAGAAATGCTCGGAGGCGTGCAGCGGCACGTTGACGCCCGCCATCCGGCCCAGCTCGCGTCCCCACATCCCCGCGCAGTTCACCACCGCGTCGCACGCGATATCACCGTGATCGGTGCTGACGCCCGTCGCCGCGCCGTTCTGCCGATGGATGCCGGTCACGGTCACGTTCTCGACGAGGGTGGCGCCGCCCTTGCGCGCGCCTTTCGCCAGGGCCAGCGTGGTGTCGATCGGATTCGTCCGCCCGTCCCGCGGGATCCACACGGCGCCGGCCAGGTCGTCGGTGCGCATCAGCGGCCAGAGGCGGCCGGCGTCGCCCGGAGAGATCACCTCGACCTCGACGCCGAAGCACTTGGCCATCGACGCGCCACGCTTCAGCTCGATCAGCCGCTCCTTCGTCCGCGCGACGCTGATGCTGCCCGAGCGCCGGAATCCCGTGGCCTGTCCCGTCTCCGCTTCGAGCTGCTCGTAGAGCACGGCGCCGTAGCTCGCGAGGCGGGTGAGGTTGTGGCTGGAGCGGAGCTGGCCGACGAGGCCCGCCGCATGCCACGTGGTGCCGCAGGAGAGGTCGCGACGCTCGAGGAGCACGATGTCGCGCCACCCGAGCTTCGTCAGGTGATACGCGACGCTGCATCCGACGATCCCGCCTCCGACGATGACGGCGCGCGCGTGCGACGGAATCGAGCCGGCCATCGCCGGACCATAGCACACCGAAAATGAGTCCGGAGACCCGTACGGCACGCGGAATGGGCCGCGTGCGCGGCGGATCTCCGGACCTGACCAGTCGCGTCACAGAGACGCGACGGCTTGACGGTCTACACGCCGCCGATCACGAGGGGTAACGCCGGTGATGATGATGTCGTTCATCTTCATCACCAGGTACTCCTGCTGGCCACCCCCCGCCTTCCTTGCGGTTCCGCCGACGACCTGCTTGGCCTGATCGGCCGCAAGGGACTTGATGGGGAGATCCTTGGCCTTCTTGCCCGCCTTGTTGTTCTTCGCCATCGCTCCCCCCTCCTGGTTTCGATCGTTCACGGCCTCGGGTCCGGTCCGCCGCCGAAGCACCTGCACCTGCGCCGATTTCTGCACGACCCCTGCCAGGGCGGTCGTGCCCCGATGTGGCCGAAATCCCGCGAGATCCGTGGGCGCCCCGCCCTCCGGCCGCGGGCGCCGCGTGGAGGGACGCCCGACGCCGCACGGCGATCCGCCCGAGGCGACGCGCCCCTGCCGCCGAGTGGGGGGGAGGCGGGCGAGGTAGGAGCGTTATGCGCTACCGGCGGACGACGGCGTCGCTCAGGCCGCCCGATCCCGGCGTCTGGCCTCGGGCTCGTTGCGGCCGATGTCACCGCGGACGTAGCGGTCGCGAAGCGACGACCAGAGCACCAGGCCGAGGCCGACGAGCACGCCCAGCACCACGAGTCCGCCGATCAGCATCATCGCGGCCATGTGGGGCATCATGGCCGCCATGCTACACCCCGGGAGCGGTGCTCACACGCGGCGGGTGTTGTCGTCGGGGTAGCGGTACTCCATGTTGCGCGCGGTGTTGCGCGCGACGGTCTCACCGTGCTCGCGGGCCACGACCCGCAGCGCCATGTCGATGCCGGCGGAGATCCCAGCGGAGGTCAGCACGTTGCCCTCCTCGACGACGTGCAGCTTGTCCTCTACCTTCACCGCGGGAAACAACTCGCGCATCAGGTCGAGCGCGCGCCAGTGCGTGGTCGCGCGGCGGCCGTCGAGCAGGCCGGCCTGGCCGAGCAGCAGCGAGCCGGTGCAGACGGACGTCAGCGTCTCGACCTGCTTCGCGCGCTCGCCGATCCAGCCCACCAGCCGGGGGTTGGTTCGCTGGGCGCGCGTCCCCCACCCGCCGGGCACCACGAGAATGTCGAGCGGCGGACAGTCGTCCAGTGTGTGGTCGGGGATCACCTTCATGCCGCCCGTGGTGAGGACGGGCCCCGCCTTCTCGGCCACCAGCACCACCTCGAACGGTGACGGATCCTCGCGGCGTAGCTCCTCGTTCAGCCGCGTGACCGAGAAGACCTCGAACGGCCCGCAGAAGTCGAGCACCTCGGCGTCCGGGAACAACACGATACCGACTCGCTTGCGCTTCATGGTCGCCCCCTTGTTACCGCCTGACCCGGAGCTTCTCACTTCTCGAGCGGCGCGCCGAGCCTGCCCGCTCGACGCCCAGCGGTCACGGGCGCGCGAGCGCCTCCCACACGGCCTCGGCCGGATGCTTCGCGCGGCGTCCGGCGAGGTGCTCGATCTGCTGCCGGCAGGAGATGCCGGGCGCGACGACCGTCGTGTCGGCGGGGACGGCCTTCACGGCCGGCGCCAGGCGGCGGTTGCCCAGCGCGACGGAGATGTCGTAGTGCTCGCGCTCGAAGCCGAACGAGCCGGCCATGCCGCAGCAGCCGGAATCCACCTCGCTCACGTCGTAGCCCGCCCACGCGAGCGCCGCCACCGTCGGCGCCGTGCCCACCATCGCCTTCTGGTGGCAGTGGCCGTGCAGCAGCGCTTTGCGCCCGCGCGCGGGAAACGGCAGCGTCAGCCCGCGCTCGCGCTCGCGCAGCAGGAATTGCTCGAAGAGCAGGCTCTGCTCGCCCACGACGCGCGCGTCGTCGGTGCGCAGCAGGTCCACCCACTCGTCGCGCAGCGTGAGCAGGCACGAGGGCTCGAGGCCCACGATGGCGACGCCGCGCCGCGCGTAGGGGACCAGCCGCGCCACGTTCCAGGTCGCGTGCTCGCGCGCCTCGTCGAGCATGCCCTTGGAGATCAGCGGCCGGCCGCAGCACTTGCGATCGACGAGCACGACGCGATAGCCGGCGGACTCCAGCACCTGGATGGCGGCCTGGCCGATCGAGGGGGTGTTGTACGTCACGAACGTGTCGTGGAAGAGCACGACCTCGCCGCGCGGCGCCGTCGCGGGCGGCGTGCGCCGGCGAAACCAGTCCTCGAAGGTCTCGAGCGCCAGCGCGGGCAGCGGCCGGCGACGATCGATCCCGACCGTCTTCTCGAGCAGCCAGCGCACCGGCGCCAGCGCGCTGATCGCGTTCGAGAGCCGCGGCGTACGGGCGCCCAGCGCGCTCCACCGCGCGACCCGGCCGAAGAGCCGGTTGCGCAGCGGCAGGCCGTTGGCCTGGTAGTAGTGGTACAGGAACTCGTACTTCAGCTTGGCCATGTCGACGTTGGCCGGGCACTCGGCCTTGCAGCCCTTGCACTCCAGGCAGAGATCCATCACCTCGTAGAGCCGCTTGCCGGTGAACTCGCTGGCGGGCAGCCGGCCCGAGAGGACGGCGCGCAGCGCGTTGGCGCGGCCCCGCGTGGAGTGCTCCTCGTCCTTCGTGGCCATGTAGGACGGGCACATCGTGCCCTCGAGCTTCTTGCGGCACACGCCGACGCCGTTGCACATCTCGACGGCGGCCGCGAAGCCGCCCTGCCCCGAGAAGTCGAGCAGCGTCTTGGGCTCCCAGGTCTTGTACGACACGCCGTACCGGAGGTTCTCGATGATCCCCGGCGAGTCCACGATGTTGCCCGGGTTCATGCGGTTCTCCGGGTCGAACGCCTGCTTGAGGCGCCGGAACGCCTGCATGAGCGTGGGCCCGTACATCCGCTCGAGGAACGGGCTGCGCGCGCGGCCGTCCCCGTGTTCGCTCGAGATCGTCCCGCCGAACTCCAGCACGAGATCCGTGATCTCGTCGGCGATGGCCTTCACCTGCTCGAGGCCACGCGGCGTCTTGAGATCGATGACGGGCCGGATGTGCAGGCAGCCGACCGAGCAGTGGCCGTAGTACGCGCCCGTCGTATCGTGCTTGGCGAAGACGTCGGCGAAGCGCGGCACGAAGTCCTTCAGGTGCCTGGGGTCGACGCACGTGTCCTCGACGAAGGCGATCGGCTTCTTGTCGCCCTTCATGCCGAGGAGCAGGCCGAGCCCGGCCTTGCGCAGCTTCCAGATCGACTGCTGCTCGGCGGGGTCGTGGGCGACGTGCGCGGCGTAGCCGAACCTCTCGCGCGCGCGCCGCGCCTCCAGCGCCTCGACTTTCGATCTCACCTCGGCGTCGGTCTCGCCCGCATACTCGACGATGAGGATGGCGCCGGGGTCGCCCTGCACGAAGGCCATGCGCGCGCGCTGCTCGATGTTGTCACGCGCGAGGTCCAGGATCAGCTTGTCGGTCAGCTCGACGGCGTAAGGGCCGGTTTCTAGAATCGACTGCGAGGACTCGAGGGCGTCCTGGATACTCGCGTAGTGGATGACGTCCAGCGCCGTCGTCTTCGGGCGCCTGACCAGTCGGACCTTCGCCTCCAGCACGGTGAGGAGCGTGCCCTCCGAGCCGACGAGCACGCGCGCCATGTTGAGCGGGCCGTCGCCCGCCTTGACGAGCTCGTTCAGGTTGTAGCCGGCGACGCGGCGCCAGTGCTTCGGATAGCGCTTGCGGATCTCCTCGGCGTACTCGGCGCGGATCGCCGCCAGCTCGCGGTAGATGCGCCCCTCGGCGCCGTCGCGCCGCGCCTTGGCCTCGAACTCCGCCGGGGTCACGGTGCCGAAACGCACGCGCGTGCCGTCGGCCAGCAGCGCGTCCAGCTCGAGGACGTGCTCGACGGTGAGACCGTAGGCGATCGAGTGCGAGCCGCCTGAATTATTGCCGATCATCCCACCGAGCGTCGCTCGGTTCGACGTCGACGTGTCCGGACCGAAGAGCAGTCCGATCGGCCTCACGTGTGCATTCAATTCGTCCTGCACGAGCCCGGGCTGTACGCGCGCCCACAACTCCTCGGCGTTGACCTCGACCACGCCGTTCATGTGCTGCGAGAAGTCGAGGACGAGCGCGCGGTTGACGGTCTGGCCCGTGAGCGAGGTGCCGCCGCCGCGGGGCAGCAGCGCCACCTGCTGCCGGCGCGCCACGTCGCACGCGGCGATCACGTCGTCGGGATCGCGGGGCGTGACGACGCCGAGCGGCTCCACCTGGTACATGGACGCGTCGGTCGAGTAGAGCAGCAGCGACGCGGGATCGAACCGCACGGAGCCGCGCACGACGCGGCGCAATTCGCGCTCGAGGTCGTTCACCGGGCCATTATACCCGTCGCCATCGCGGACCCGCGGCCGCGCGAAGGTCGTTGGCCCGCAGGTTGCCTGATCGCACCGGCATGACGGCGAAAAGAGCTGGGCGTGGACGCTGTGCAACGAGTGTCCGGCCGCCGACGCCCGCCGCGCGGCCGCCGGGGAGTAGAATGGCCGCGTGCGCGTGGTTCTCCTCGTGCTCGCCGCGCTGCTCGCGCTGACGTCCACCAGCGCGGCCGCGCCGGCGGCGCCCGGATTCAAGGTGCGGCTCCTCGACGGACGCTCGCTCGACTCGCGCGACCTGATCGGTAAGAAGATCCTCGTGCTGCGCTTCCAGGCGTCGTACTGCAAGCCCTGCGCGAGGGAATCGCCGGCGCTCGCGCGGCTGACCGAGCGCTACCGCGAGCGCGGCGTGGAGGTGCTCGCCATCCACGTGCAGGACGCGACCGTCGACGTCCGTCGATTCATGCGCGCGAACAAGGTCAGCTACGCCGTCGCGCTCGATCCCAAGCTCACCATCGGCAACCGCTACGGCTTCAAGGGCACGCCGTACACGGTCGTGGTGGACCGGCTGGGCGAGATCGTGGCGCGGCTGCACGGCGAGTCGGCCGTCACCCGCCTGCCGCGGGTGCTCGACGAAATCTTGAAACGGGAGCCGCCGCCCGCCTAATTGAATGGGGGGCCCCGATATGGCCCCCCAAACCCCCCAACGTTCGGAGCGCCCGGGGTGAACCCGGGCGCTCCTCTATCTCGCCGGCGAAGCCGTGGCACCCCTCGACACGCCGACACGCTCCCATCAGAATGACGTCCAGAGGAAGGCGAGCATCGCGAGCGTCATCACGGCCGTCGCGCCCCATCCGAAGACGTTCAACCACACGCCGTTGACCTGCGTGCCCATGATCGCGCGGTTGTTGCCCACCAGCATCACGAGCAGCATCAACGGCGGCGCGAGCAGCCCGTTGATGATGGCCGAGAGAAACAGCATGCGAATGGCGCCGAGGCCGAGCCTGTTGAGCAGGACGCCCGCCACGATGGCGCCTCCCAGCACCAGGTAGAAGCGCCGGGCCTGGCTCGGCTTCAGGTCGAGACCGGCGCGCCACGCGAACAGCTCGGCGACCGCGTACGAGGCGGAGCCCGCGAGCACCGGAGTCGCCAGCAACCCGGTGCCGATCAGACCGACCGCGAACAGCAGATAGGCGCCGTCACCGGCCAGGGGCCGCAGCGCCTCGGCCGCCTGACGGCTCGTCTCGATGTCGTTCCGGCCCGCGCGGAAGAGCGTGGCGGCCGTGGCGAGAATGATGAAGTACATCACCACGTTCGAGAAGGCCATGCCGGTGAAGACGTCCTGGCGCGCGTCGCGCAGCTCGTGGTCGCTGGCGCCGCGGCGCTCGGCCACCGTGCGGCGTCCCTTGGCGCGCTCCTCCTCGACCTCCTGCGAGGCCTGCCAGAAGAACAGGTACGGCGAGATCGTCGTGCCGAGGATGCCGACGAGCGTCGGCACGGCGCGGGCGTCCCAGGGCACGTGCGGGACGAGCGTGTCGCGAAGGGCCGCCGACCAGTTCGGCTGCGCGAGGACGGCGGACAGGATGTACGCGAAGAGCACGGCGGTGAGCCACTTGAGCCAGGCGGCGAACCTGGCGTAGCTCGTGTACACGGTGGCCACGATCACGCCGAGCCCGAACAGCGGCACCCAGAACTCCGACGGCACGCCCGTCAGCATCTCCGCGGCGTCCGCCATGCCGGCGAGATCGGCGGCGATATTGAAGACGTTCGCCGCGAGCAGCAGCAGGCAGGCGCCGTACAGGAACCAGCGCGGATAGTGGCGGCGCGTGGCGCCGGCGAGCCCGCGGCCCGAGACGAGCCCGATGCGGGCGCACGTCAGCTGGATCGCGGCCATCAGCGGCAGGGTGACGACGGCCGTCCACAGCATCCCCGTCCCGAACGTCGCGCCCGCCACCGCGTAGGTCGTGACGCCGCTCGGGTCGTCGTCGGAGGCGCCGGTGACGAGACCCGGCCCGAGCGTCCGGAAGTAGCGGACGAGGGGGTTGTGACTATGCCGCTCGTCGGGCCCGCTCATAGAGCACGAGGGCGGCGGCTCCGCGCATGGTGAGCCGCTTGTCGCCCGGCACGATCGTGATCCGCGTCGCCGCCAGCGCGCGCGCGAACGCGTGCTCGGCCGCCGCGGCGAGGATCCGCTTCTCCAGCGCGGCGAGCGAGCCGGCCACGCCGCCGGTGACGACGACGACCTCGGGGTTGAGCCCGTTCACGATCGTCGCGAGCATGGCGCCGAGCGCGCGGAATGCCTCGTCCACCACCGCCGCCGCGACGGGCTCGCCGTCCGTGGCCATCCGGAAAACGAGCTCGGCCGTGATCCGCTGCGCGTCGCCGCCGGCCGCCTGCAGCAGCGCCGCGCCCGCCTCGCGGGCGACGCGCGCGCGCGCCGCCTCGGTGATGCCCCGCCCGCTCGCGTAGACGGCGAGACAGCCGCGGCCGCCGCACCAGCAGGGCGGGCCGTCGAACTTCACGGGCGCGTGGCCGAACTCGCCGCCGAAGCCGGCGACGCCGCGCACCAGGCGGCCGTCGAGGATCACACCCCCGCCGAACCCGGTGCCCGCCGCCAGCACCACGAGCGAGCGCGCGCCCCGCCCGGCGCCGAAGCGCCACTCGCCCAGCGCCAGCGCATTGACGTCGTTGTCGACGAAGACGGGGATGCCGAAGCGCGCGGCGAGGCGCTGCGCCAGGGGCACGTCGACGAGATCGGGCGCGTGCGGCGCGGGGTCGCCGACGACGCCGGCCTCCGCGTCCACCGGGCCCGGCACGCCGACGCCGATGCCCGCGACCGTCAGCCCGCGCGCGGCGACCGCGGCACGCACGCGCTCGACGAGCGCCTCGATCGCGGCCGGCGTGCCGACGGCCTTGGCGTCGCGCGTCGCCACCCGCTCGTCGAGCAGGACTTCGCCGTCGGGCGTGACCGCGCCGGCGGCGATCGTCGTCCCCCCTACGTCAAGGCCTATCAGGATGGGGGGCCCCGAAATGGCCCCCCATACCCCCCCGCGCTCGGGGCGCCCCGGGGAACCCGTGGCGCCCCTCGACATCCCCACTAGATCTCCGCGAAACTACACAGCGTGATCCCGAGTGCCGCGACGGCGGTGCGGGCCGAGGGCGTGCCGAGACCGATCATCTCCGTCTCGCGCTGGCGCCCATAGCGGCTGTACGCGAGGTCCGCGTCGAACCAGCCGGGATGCGTCATGAATTCCGAGAGGCCCTCGGGCAGCGCGCGCAGATTGGCGAGCGTGGTGGCCGGCGACCAGTAGGCGCCCGGCCCCGACTCGCCGAAGAAGTGATCCGGCGTGCGGAGCCCAGCCGAGCGCGCACGGCCGCGCGCGACGGCGTCCTGGCTGCGCACCGGCACGCCCAGCCCGCGCGCGACGTCCAGCACGACCTCGCGCACCGGCGGATGCAGGCCGACGTGATGGTGCGTGTCCAGGTGCGTGGGCGCGCGGCGAAAGACCCGGCGGAACTTCGCGACCTGCGCCTCGATCTCGGCCCGCACGTCGCCGGCGCGGGCCCGCGCCGCCGCATGGCGCGCGTCCCGCACGAAGCGGCCGCCGCCGGCCACGAGCGACTTCCCTCGCGTCAGCGGCGAGCCGAGCGTGAGGTTGACGTGGAGCCCGACCCCGAGCCCGCTGTCGAGGAGGCGGGCCACGAGGCCCCGCTCGAGGTCGGCGGTCACGAGCACCGTCGTGCTCGTGACGATGCCGTGGCGATGCGCGGCCAGGATGCCCTCGCTCACGCCGCGCGTGAGGCCCCAGTCGTCGGCGTTGACGATGAGGCGGCGGCTCACCGCGCGCGTCCCTCGATCATCAGGCGCTCGACGGTCGCCGGCCGCCCGGGCGGCAGCGCCGCCTCGCGGTCCATCGCGCGCAGGTGCGCGATGCGCTCGTGGCCGATCCGCGGGAACGACTGCGTCTCGCGCGCGAGCACCGAGGGCACGAGCCCGGCCGCCTCCACCTTCGCCAGGGCGGTCTTGATGCCGAGGAAGTCGAAGATCGTGAACACGAGCCGGCCGCGCGGCGCCAGGTGCGCGGGCGCGCCCGCGATGATGCGGTCGAGCAGCGCCCAGCCGTCGGAGCCGCCGTTGTCGGCCGCCGCCTGCGCGTCCTCGCGGTCGGCGCCCGGCGGCGTCGGCATCTGCGGCGGGTTGCTGCACACGAGGTCGAAGCGCTCGCCCGCCACCGGCGCGTAGCAGTCGCCCAGCCGCGCGTCGACCTCCACGCCGTTCAGCGCGGCGTTCACGCGCACGGCCGTCACCGCCGCCGGCACGACGTCGGTGGCGACGACGGCCGCGCCCGCCCTGGCCGCGAGCACGGCGGCCAGGCCGAGACCGGCGCCGATCTCGAGCACGCGCTCGCCCGCGCGGACGCTCAGGTGATGGCAGAAGAACCTCGAGCCGGCTTTCGGCGGCTGCACGATGTCGGGGACGCGGAAGAGGCAGTCGCGCCAGGCGTAGAAGAGGACGCCGTCGTCCACTACTTGCCTTGCACGCGCCGGAAGTAGAGGCGGATCGCCTCCTTCAGCTGCGCGCGCGCGCCGGCCGAGGACTGTGCGTCCTCCAGCTGGTCGATCTCGATCTGGAGCGGCACGCCCTCGCGCTTGACGCCGTCCAGCTCGGCGGTCAGCGCGCAGCGCTCGTCGGACTCGGTGAACACGAGCTTCGCGCGCTTGAAGCTGGCCTCCTCGCGCGCGAGCTGCTCGACGGTCTCGACGATCACGCGCTTGAACGCCTCCTGCTCGCCGGCCGGCACCGTCGAGAAGGCGGCGGTCAGGTTCACCTCACTCATTCCAGACCTTGAGGATGTCCGCGTGGGTCTTCGCCGCGTTGGCGCGGATGGCGAAGGAGATCGCCTCGCGCAGCTCGTCCTCGGTCGCGCCGCTCTGCCTGGCGCCCGCCAGGTCGCGCTTCGCTCAGTGGGTGTTGCCGGCGGCGAGGTTGGCGGCGAGATAACAGAGGTAGGCGGTTTTGGGATCGAGCACGCCCTTCTTGAACTTCCACGACGCGATCACCCGCTCTTCCATGACGCACCTCCCACGGTTTTCCGCCCGACCGTCGAGCCGCAGTGCGAGCCGCAGGCCGTTCGACGGCCGAGGCGAGCGGTGAAACGACCGACGGCAGCCCTGCGAAGGCGCTCCGACGGCAAATATTAGTGTCCGGCGGCCCAGGCCATACCGAACTGCTCGAGGCCGGCCTCGAGCCCCTTGGGCGTGACGCGGATGGCGATGGGCCGCGCGAAGTTGAGCGTCGAGTACGACTCCTCTTTCGGCACCACGGTGTGGCCGCGCTTGGCCAGCCCCGCCAGCGCCGCCTCGCCCACGCGCGTGGAGACGAGCACGTCGCCGCCCTCCGTGTGCAGCCGTGGCGCCTCGACCGCCTGCTGCAGCGAGCCGCGCCCGTCCACGAAGTTGGCGATGACCTGAGGTATCGCCGAGACGATCGCGCGGCCGCCCGGCGCGCCGATGGTGAGGTACGGCTTGCCGCCTTTGAAGCCGAGCGTCGGCACCATGTTGACGAGCCCGCGCTTGCCGCCGGCGATGGAGTTCGCCTTGCCGGGCTCCGGATCGAACCAGATCATCCCGTTGTTGAGCAGGATGCCCGTCCCCTTCACCACCACGCGCGACCCCCAGAGCGAGACCGCGGTGTTGGTGAGCGAGACCATGTTGCGCTGCCGGTCGATGGCGCCGACGTGGGTCGTGCAGTCGAGCGTGCGGCCGCCGCGCGGCCGGCGGGCGCCGCTGCGCCCGGTGCGGATCTCGTGCGCGGCCGCGCGCGCGTGCTCGCGCGAGACGAGCCGTTCCCAGGGCGCCTTCACGACGGCGGCGTCTCCGAGGTGCTCGAAGCGGTCGCGGAATGCGCGCTTGATGGCGCAGGCGCGCAGGTGCAGACCCTCCACGCTCGTCCAGCCAACCTTCGCCGAGGGGAACTCGGCGAGGATGTTCAGCGTCTCGAGCGCGGTCACACCGCCCGTTGCTCCAGGTGAGAACGCCAGGTCCAGGCCGCGATAGCGGCCGGTCACCGGCAGCGCCACCCGGACCTCGTAGGCGGCCAGGTCGCGCTGCGTGATCAGCCCCCCGCCGCGCACCATCTCCTGCTCGATCGCCTGGGCGATCGCGCCCCGGTAGAACGCGTCGGGCCCCTCTTTCGCGATGAGGGCCAGGCTCTCGGCCAGATCGGGGTAGCGCACGAGGTCGCCGGGTTGCATCGACGGTGGCCGATGGATCGAGCGGCCGTGGCGCAGGTAGGCGCGCGCCGTCTCCGGAAACGCCGCGAGCTCTTCGAGGTGCTGCGCGTGCTTGAGCGCCAGATACCAGTCGGGCACGAGCCCTGACCGCGCGATCTCGATGGCCGGCGCCATCACGTCGGCGAGCGTCATCGTCCCGTAGCGCTCCACCGCCAGCGCGAGCCCCGCCACCGAGCCGGGCACGGCCACCGAGCGATGCCCGTAGACGTTGGCCTGACCCTCGACGTTCGGCCACGGGAAGAGCGCCTCCGAGACCCCGCCGATGGTCTTGTACATCATGGCCTGCGCGCGGAGCGGCGCCATGCCGTTGAAGTCGAGGGCGACCGTCTCGCCGCGCTTCGCGAGGTGCACGAGCATCGTGCCGGCGCCGGCGATCGTCGACATGAACGGCTCGACCACCGTCATCGCGAACGCGGTGGCCACGGCCGCGTCGACGGCGTTGCCGCCGCGCGCGAGGATGCGCGCGCCGACTTCGGCGCCGCGCGGGTGCTCGGCGACGACCATCCCGCGGGAGGCCAGCGAGGTGCGCTTGGTGACGCTCAGCGTGGATCGGATCATTGTTGGAGGAATACCCCTTCGAGGTACTGCGTGATGTCCACGAGCTTGCCCTTGTCGAAATAGAAGATCCAGCCGTGCGGATAGCCCCACGCCTCGTCGGCCCGGCCGCGGATCGCCGGCCAGTGGCGCCGGGCCCAGTTCGCCATCTGCTGCGCGTCGTCGGAGGTCGTGAAGGGTGGGCCGAGCAACACCTCGACCTGCCCCTTCTCCATACCCGCCGTGACCTGATGCAGGTTGCGGAAGGCCTGCACGGTGAGCGGATTCGACGCCGCCTCCTCGTGCTCGCGCAGGTACTTCGAGATCCGCGCCTCGAGATCGTCGTTGAAGTGCCGCTTCTCCTCGAACGTCGGCTGGCGCCCGTTGGCGGTGATGAGCTGGGTCGTCCAGAACAAATCGGCGGTCGGGCCCTGCGAGGTGCGCTGGTCGACCGTTTGCGTGGCGATGGAGCACCCGGCCAGCAGGACGGCAGCGAGCACGGCAGACGCGGCGCGTCTCACGCGGCCAGCATAACAGACGGCTCATCGAGGACCGCCACGGCTTTGAAGGGAGCCACCCCGAGCGTGGCCCCATCGAAGCGCGCGGCGACAGAGAAGCGGCCCGGCTATGCCGGGCCGCTTCGAACGTTGGGGGGGTTGGGGGCCATCGAGTCACGCGTGATCGAGGCGCGTCACGGCTGCGCCGGGACGTGCCGAGCGTTGGGGGGTTTGGGGGGCCATGTCGGGGCCCCCCATTTACTAGATCAGCGCGCTCTCGAGGACGATGCCGCGGTCCACCACGCGCGCGGCCTGGCCGAGCAGCCGCGCCGTCTCGACCGGAACCTCGGGGCCCTCGGCGAGCTGGCGCAGCAGGTCGATCAGCCGGCGCATCGCGCGCACGAGGTCGCCCTCGTGGCCGCCGAACGACTCGGCGACGATGCCCGACCAGTCGTCGTCGCCGGACGCCCAGCGGAAGACCGACGGCATGAAGCCGGGCTGCACGCTCACGGGAACGCCGAGGTGCCGCGCGCGCTGGGCCTGCCACACGGCGTCCGCGGCGGCGACGAGGCGGTCGAGGCGGTGCTTGAGCTTGGGCCGCTTCTTGAGGAACGCGCGCGCGATCGCCGGCTCGCCCGAGCGCGACTCCTCGAGCAGCGCCGCGCAGAGCGCGGCGGCCTCGGCCAGCGTGAGGTCGTCGAAGAGCCCGCGCGTCACCGTCTCGGCGAGGAGCAGCTCGTTGTCGTGGCGGAGGCTCGCGATGAGCCGGCCCTTGGGCTCCAGCCGGCCGTCGCGCACGGCGCCGAACTGCTCGAGCACCTCGACCACGCGCAGGAACTCCTGCCAGTAGGCGTCACGGAACGCGTCGAGGGCGGCGCGGCGCTGGGCCAGGCGCTCCTGCAGCCGCTCGAGGTCGCGCGCCGCGTGCTCGCAGCGCGTGGTCGCGCCCCACGGGCAGCGGTGACACTCGATGGCGGCTACCGCCGCCTCCGGCCCCTGCTCGCGCTCGCGCGCGATGAGGTCCGGCACCGACAGGCGCGCGAGCTGCTCCGAGAGGTGGCGCAGCCCGCGGGGCTCGCCGCGCCGCAGGTCGCGCGGCACGTGCAGTGGCGGCGTGGCCCAGAAGACCTTCTTGAGGAGCCCACTCTTCAGGCGGATCACCGCGCCGTGAGGCAGGAGCGCGTCGAACAGCGTGCGATGGCCGCGGATCGCGTGGACGCCCAGGATCATCGCGAGGCTCGGCGCGCCCTTGCGCCGCACGAGCGCGAGCCGCCCCGGCTCGGCCTCCGCCGGGGCGCGCTCGCCGCGGCGACCGCCCTTGCCCGTCGCCTGCCGGCGCGCCTCCACCTCCTGGCGCGCCCGCCGGTAGCGGCCGATGCGTCCGAAATCGCCGCACGGCGCCTCGTACACCTTCGCGCGCTCGAGCGCGTCTTCCAGCGCTCGAACTTCCGCTTCCATCTCTCGAATCTTCTTTAGATTTTGATACTGGCCGAATGACGACTCGATCCGCCTCCTCAGCAATTCGGGCGGGGCGCCGGTGCCGAGCAGCAGCGCCACGGAGCCGTAGCCGAGCTTGAACTGGCTCTCGATGGGCTCGGGCGCGCCGTCCACCACGCGCAGCAGGTCCTCGAGCCCGTCGCGCGCGTCGAGCGCGATCACGCACTGGCCTTCCGGGTCGATGCCGCGCCGTCCCGCGCGGCCCGCCATCTGGGTCAGCTCGTTGTGCGTGAGCGAGCGGAAGCCGCGGTCGGTGCGCTTGGTCACGCCCTGCAAGACGACGGCGCGCGCCGGCATGTGGATGCCGAGCGACATCGTCTCGGTCGCGAACACGACGCGGCAGAGCCCGCGCTCGAAGAGGGTCTCGATCAGGCGCTTGAGGCCGGGGAGGATGCCCGCGTGATGCGTGGCCACCCCGATGCGCAGCCCCTGGAAGACGGCCTGGCTCAGCGCCGACTCGCCGATCGACGGGTTCTCGGCCACCGCCTCGCCGATGATCGTGTCCACCTCGCGGCGCTGCTCGCGCGTGATCAGCGGGCGCCCGTCGGCCAGCACGTCCTGCATGGCGCGCTCACAGCCGGCGCGGCTGAAGATGAAGTAGATGGCGGGCAGCCAGCCGCGCGCGTCGAGCGCCTCGATGAGCACGGTGGGATCGACGACGCGGCGCGTGTACCAGCGCCCGCGGTCGTCCTGGCCGCGCGACTCGTCGCCGACGACGCGCGCGCGGCCCGTGCGGACCTCCGCGATGTCGTGGATGTCACCCGCGAGGTCGGCCACCGAGTAGTGCAGCGGTACCGGGCGGTCGGGATGGAAGATCGGCACGATCGGCCGGTGCACGAGCGAGATCCAGTCGGCGATCTCTTTGACGTTGGCGACGGTGGCCGAGAGCCCGACCAGCAGCACGTTCTTCGGCGCGCCGACGATGATCTCCTCCCACACCGTGCCGCGTCCCTCGTCGCCCATGTAGTGGCATTCGTCGAGCACGATGTAGCCCAGGTCGTCGAGGCCGCTGCCGAACAGCGCGTTGCGGAGGATCTCGGTCGTCATCACCAGCACGCGCGCCTGAGCGTTGACCTTCACGTCACCGGTGAGGATGCCGACGGTGTCGGCGCCGTACGCGCGCGTGAAGTCGTTGAACTTCTGGTTGGAGAGCGCCTTGAGCGGCGTCGTGTACGCGATGCGGTTGCCGGTCTCGAGCGCGCACTGGATCGCGTACTCCGCGATGAGCGTCTTGCCGCTGCCCGTCGGCGCCGAGACGATCACCGATTGATCCGCGTCGATGGCGCGGATGGCTTCGACCTGGAAGTCATCGAGGGCGAAGGAGAACTTCGCCCGAAACCGCTCGAAACGCTCCACTTCCACCACGGTATCACGGGTGGTAGGCTCACCCGCGTGATCGTCTTCCACATGGCCATCACCACCGCCGAGGACTACGTGGCCAAGCGCGAGCCCCACCGGCGCGCCCACCTCGAGCGGCTGCACGGCTTGCGGGCCGCCGGCATCCTGATCGGCGGCGGTCCCGCGCCCGACGGCCGGCGCGTCGACATCTTCTATCGCCTGCAGCAGCCGGCGCAGGTCACGCCGGCGGTGGAGGAGGATCCGTACTTCCTCGCCGGAGCCTGGACGGGCTACACGCCCTCCTCGTTCACGCATTTCGTGGAGCCGTGGGAGCAGGTGCCGCTCGTGCTCGACGGCTCGCGGGTCGCCACCATCGTCGAGGGGCCGGCCGCCGACGAGGACATGGCGCAGTTCGCGCTGATCGAGGCGCGCGGCGCGGGCCACCTCGCCTTCGGCGGCCTCTTCGAGGGCGCGCGCACGCTGGCCGTGCTGAAGACGCCGCGCGCCGACGAGGCGCTGGCCTGGCTCGGCGACACGGGCTTCTGGAAGAGGGACGCCCTCGCCGCGCGGCCCTGGCTCCACGTCCTCTGATCCGATGACTCCCGCCCGGAGGCACGTATGAGACGACTCCCGCTCGCCGCGCTCGCCCTGCTCGCCGTGGCGGCCGCGACGTGGCTGCCGCAGCCCGTCGTCGACGCGCAGTCGAAGACGCTCGTCGTCACCGGCTACGGCGGCCGCTGGTCGGAGGTCATGAAGAAGGCGCTCGTCGAGCCGTTCGAGAAGAAGTACGACGCGCGCGTCGAGATCGTCACCGGCATCACGACCGAGTGGGTGGCCAAGCTCATGGCGGCCGGCCCCGACAACCCGCCCTTCGACGTCGTGATGGGCAACGAGCCCCCGTTCCCGATCCCGCGCGAGCGCGGCTTCTTCGAGAAGCGCAATCCGACGGCGGCGCCGAACATCAAGAACGTCTACGACAAGGCGCTGATCGGCGACACCAGCCTCGCGATCTTCTGGGCGCGCATCGGGCTCGCGTACCGGACCGATATGGGACTGAAGCGCCCGACGTCGTGGAAGGACTTCTGGGATCCCTCGTACGACGCCAAGCGCGGCATCTACGTCATCGGCAACACGCTGGGCATCAACTTCCTGTTCATGGCCGACAAGATCTATGGCAAGGACTACTTCGACGTCGACGCCGGCATCGCGGCGATCAAGAAGCTGAACGCCAAGATGGTGGACTTCACGGGCACGATTGAAAAGCATCTGCAGTCGAAGGAGGTCTCGATCGCCGTGCTGCACGACGGCTCGACCTACGACCTGGCGAAGCGTGACATTCCGGTGGACTGGGTGGCGCCGAAAGAGGGCGTGCCGATCCTCGACCAGGTCATCCAGGTCACGCGCGGCAGCAAGAACAAGGACCTCGCGTGGAAGCTGATCGACATGTACCTGTCGCCCGAAGTCCAGACGGCGTTCGCGACCGAGCTGTTCTTCAGCCCGACGAACAAGACCGTGAAGCTGCCGCCCGACGTCGCCAAGAAGCTCATCACGGGCCCCGCCGACGTCGACAAGCTCGTGCTCTTCGACTGGAACCAGGTGGCCAAGCAGCGCCCGCAGTGGACCGAGCGCTGGAACAAGGAGCTTCGCTGAGCGAGGCGCGCGCCGCCGACGTCAGCCTGCGCGGCCTCGAGAAGCGGTACGGCGCCACGCGCGCGCTGGCCGGCGTGTCGCTCGACGTCGCGCCGGGCGAGTTCTTCACCCTCCTCGGCCCGTCGGGCTGCGGCAAGACGACGAGCCTCCGCGCCGTCGCCGGCTTCGTGGCGCCGGACGCCGGCGACGTCCTCATCCGCGGCGCGCGCGTGAACGCGGTGCCGCCGCACCGGCGCCACGTCGGCCTCGTCTTCCAGTCGTACGCGCTGTTCCCGCACCGCACGGTCCGACAGAACGTCGCCTTCGGCCTGCGCATGCAGCGCACGGCGCGTGTCGAGATCGAGCGCCTCGTGGCCGACGCGCTCGCCCTCGTCCAGCTTCCCGGGCACGGTGAGCGCTACCCGCGCGAGCTGTCGGGCGGCGAGCAGCAGCGGGTGGCGCTGGCGCGCGCGCTGGTCACGCGGCCGGCCGTGCTGCTGCTCGACGAGCCGCTCGGCGCCCTCGACAAGAAGCTGCGCGACCACATGAAGATCGAGCTCAAGCGCCTGCAGCGCGACGTCGGCGTCACCACGATCTACGTGACGCACGACCAGGAGGAGGCCCTCACGATGTCCGACCGCCTGGCCGTCATGCGCGCCGGGCACATCGAGCAGGTCGGCGCCCCGCGCGAGATCTACGAGACCCCCGGCACCGTCTTCGTGGCGGGCTTCATCGGCAACACCAACCTGCTCGCCGGGCGCAGCCGCGGCGGCGCCGCCGTCGAGTGCGCGGGCGTCACCATCGCCACCGCCGCGAGCGCGCCCGCGGCCGGCGCGCCGGTGACCATCGCGGTGCGGCCCGAGCGCATCCGGCTCGACGACACCGGCCGGCTCGACAACGAGGTCGCGGCCACGGTCGCCCACGTCGTCTATCAGGGCGAGACCGTGCGCTATCTGCTCGCCGCCGAGGGCGGCCTCGAGCTCCAGGCCGTCGAGCTGGGGCGCGTGCGCTTCCCGGCCGGCAGCCGCGTGCGCGCGGGCTGGGCGGCGGCCGACGCCCGGGTGCTGCTGTCATGAGCGGCAAGACGCGGATCGGCATGGTCACGGTCGGCCAGGCTCCGCGCGCCGATATCGTGCCCGACATGGCCGCGCTCCTGCCCGACGTCGACATCCTCGAGGCGGGCGCCCTCGACGGCCTCGACCGCGCGGCCATCGCGCGGCTGGCGCCGGAGGGCGACGACGAGATCCTCGTGACGCGACTGGCCGACGCGTCGTCGGTCTTCGTCGGCAAGTCGCACGTGCTGCCGCGCGTGAAGGCGCGCATCGCCGCCCTCGAGGATGCGGGCGTCGCGCTGACCGTCCTGCTCTGCACCGGCACCTTTCCAAGCATCCCCGCGCGGCGGCCGCTGCTCGAGCCCCAGCAAGTCCTGCTCGGCGTGCTGCGGGGACTCTCGCATCCCGGCCGGCTCGGCGTGCTGACGCCGTCCGAGCGTCACGTGCCGCAGACGACGGCGCGCTGGCGGGCCGACGGCTTCGACGCCGCCGTCGTGCCGCTCTCGCCGTACGAGGAGCACGACCCCGCCGCCGTCGCCCGGGCCGCGGCCGCGCTGCGCGAGGCCGGGGCCGGCGTCGTCGTGATGGACTGCATCGGCTTCCGCGACGTCACCCGGCGCGACCTGGCGGCGCGGCTCGGCGTCCCGGTGCTCGTGGCCAACCTGCTCGTGGCACGGCTGGCGGCGGAGCTGCTCGCGCTGTGATGCCCGCTCCCCTGTCAGTCAGTGTGGGGGGCCCCGATATGGCCCCCCAGTCTCTTCAAGCGAAGGGGGCTACGCCCCCCTCGGACTCCCCCGGCCAACGCTCGGACGCGCCCCGGCGAAGCCGTGGCGCGCCTCGGGGTTGAAATGCGCGCCCGCGCGCGGCTGCTCCTGCTGCTGCCGTTCACCGCGCTGCTCGGCGTGTTCTTCGCGGCGCCCCTGCTCCTGATGGTCGCCATCAGCGTGTCGCGCCAGTCCTTCGGCGAGCTGCAGTGGACGTTCACCCTGCACCACTACGCGCGGTTCTTCTCGGACGCCTACTACATCGGCGTGCTCTGGGACACGCTCGTGCTCGGCGCGATCGTCACGGTGGCCTCGCTGCTGCTCGGCTACCCGCTGGCCTATCACCTCGCGCGGACGCGCTCGCGCTGGAAACCGTTCCTGCTCGTGGCCGTGCTCTCGCCGCTGCTGGTGGGGATCGTGATCCGCTGCTACGGCTGGATGATCCTGCTCGCCGACCGCGGGCTGATCAACGCCACCCTCGTCGAGCGCGGCTGGCTCGCGAAGCCGCTGCCCCTCATGTACAACCGCTTCGGCGTGGCCGTGGCCCTCGTCCACGTCTTCCTGCCCTTCATGGTGCTGTCGCTCACCGGCGTGCTCAAGCGGATCGACCCGCACGCGCTGGAGGCGGCCATGACGCTCGGCGCCTCGCCGCGGCGGGCGTTCCTGGAGGTCACGCTGCCGCTCTCGCTGCCGGGCATCCTGGCGGGCTCGCTGCTCGTGTTCTCGCTGGCGATCTCGTCGTTCGTGGTGCCGGTCCTGCTGGGCGGCTTCAAGGTCCAGGTGCTGCCGATGATCGTGTACGAGCAGGTGCTGTCGGTCTTCGACTGGCCGTTCGGCGCCGCCAACGCCTTCGTGCTGCTCGTGATCTCGATCGCCCTCATCGCCGTGTACATCCGCGTGACCGAGCGCGCGCTGCGGGGCATCGTGTGATCCTGCGCGCGGCCGTGGGCGCCGTCTACGTGTTCCTGCTGGTCCCGATGGTCGTGGTCGTGGTGGCCGCCTTCAACAGCGGCACCTTCTTCACGTTCCCGCCCCAGGGCTTCTCGCTGCGCTGGTTCGCCAACTTCTTCGCGCGGCGGGAGTTCATGCAGGCGCTGCGGCTGTCCACCGAGCTGGCCCTGTGGACGGCCGTGCTGTCCACGCTGGCGGGCACGCTGGCGGCCATCGCGCTCGTGCGCGGGCGCTTCCGCGGCCGCGACGCGGTGAACGCCTTCGTGACCTCGCCGCTGCTGCTGCCGCAGATCCTGACCGGCGTCGCGCTCCTCCAGTTCTTCACGCTGGTGCGGCTGCACCAGACGTACTGGGCGCTCCTGATCGGCCACGTGGTGGTGACGACCCCGTACGTGGTGCGCACGGTCACGGCCACGCTGACCCACTTCGACCTGGCGCTGGAGGAGGCGGCCCAGAGCCTCGGCGCGCATCCCGTCCGCGCGTTCCTGGAGGTCACGCTGGGCGTCATCAAGCCGGGCGTGGTGGCCGGGGCGATCTTCGCGTTCGCCATCTCCTTCGACAACTTCACGCTCTCGCTCTTCCTCACCTCCTCCCGGCTCACGCCGCTGCCGATCGAGCTGTTCGCCTACCTCAAGTACTCGTTCGATCCCACCGCCGCCGCCGTCTCCGCGGTCGCCATCGGCGTGGCGCTGGTGGTCGTGCTCGGCATCGCGCGCGTCCTGGGCCTCGAGGAGTTCACCGGCTTCTGATGCGTCCCGTGTCCCTGGCCGAGATCGAGTCGCTCGCCATCGGCGCCTGGATCCTGGGCACCGGAGGCGGCGGCAGCCCCTACCTGGCGCTGCTGAACATGCGCCGGCTCTACCGCGCGGGGACGGTCGTGCAGCTGATGGACCCGATGGACCTCGCCGACGACGCCCTCGTGGCCATCGTCTCCAACATGGGCGCGCCGCTCGTCGGCCAGGAGCGGCTCACCGACCCGCGCACGATCGAGCGCGCGGTGCGGATGATGGAGGAGTATCTCGGCCGGCGCTTCACCGCCGTGATGTCGCTCGAGATCGGCGGCGGCAACTCCATCCAGCCGTTCATGGCCGCCGCCCTGCTCGGTCTGCCCGTGGTGGACGGCGACTGCATGGGGCGCGCGTTTCCCGAGGCGCAGATGACCTCGTTCGCCATTCACGACCTGCCGATGTACCCGCTCACGCTCGCCGACGTGCGCGACAACGCCGTCATCGTCGCGCGCGCGGAGTCGTGGAAGTGGATGGAGCGGCTGTCGCGCACGGCGTGCGTCGCCGTCGGCTCGATCGCGGCCACGTGCAAGGCGCCGCGGACGGGCAAGGAAGTGAAGGAGTGCGGCATCCTCTCTACGACCACCAAGGCGATGCGCCTGGGCCAGGCCGTGCAGGCCGCGCGCCGCGCGCACCGCGACCCCGTGCAGGCGGTGATCGACATCGAGCGCGGCCTGCGCCTGTTTACCGGCAAGGTGCAGGACGTCGCGCGCCGGGCCACCGAGGGGTTCCTGCGCGGCACCGCCACCCTGGAGGGCCTCGATGCGGACCGCGGTCACGCGTTCCGGCTCGCGTTCCAGAACGAGTTCGCCGTCGGCTGGCTCGACGGCCAGGTGCGCGTGACGACGCCGGATCTCATCTGCGTGCTCGACACGGTCTCCGGCGACGCCGTGGGCACCGAGACGCTGCGCTACGGCCAGCGCGTGACGGTGGTTGCCCTGCCCGCGGCGCCGATCTTACTGACGCCGAAGGGCCTGGAGCACGTCGGGCCGCGCGCGTTCGGCTACGACCTGGATTTCACGTCGGTGTTCCGATGAAGCGCGTGGGCATCGACGTCGGGGGGACCAACACCGACGCCGTCCTGCTCGACGGCGAGCGCGTGGTGGCCGCCGTCAAGACGCCCACCACCGCCGATGTCACGAGCGGGATCACCCGCGCGCTGGCCGATCTGCTCGCGGCGGCGCCCACGGCGGCCCGCGTCGATGCCGTCATGATCGGCACCACGCATTTCACCAACGCCGTCGTCCAGCGCCGCGGCCTCACGCGCATCGCCGCCGTGCGGATCGGGCTGCCCGCGAGCGCATCGCTGCCGCCCTTCGTCGACTGGCCCGACGATCTCGCCGAGCTCGTCCGCGGCGAGGTGGTCATGCTCGAGGGCGGCCACGAGTACGACGGCCGGCCGATCGTGCCGTTCGACGCCGCGGGCATGCGGGCGGCGGCGCGACGCTTCCGCGAGGCCGGCGTCACCTCGGTGGCCGTCGCCTCGGTGTTCTCGCCGCTCGACCCGTCCTGCGAGGAGCAGGCGGCGGCGATCCTCGCCGAGGAGTGCCCCGACACCGCGGTCACGCTCTCGCACCGCCTGGGCCGCATCGGGCTCCTCGAGCGCGAGAACGTCACCCTGCTCAACGCGTGCCTGCTGGACCTCGCCCGGAAGACCGCGCGCGCCTTCATCGACGCGCTGCGCGCCAGCGGCATCGTCGCGCCGCTCTACCTCACGCAGAACGACGGTACCGTGATGCTGGCGGAGGTCGCCGAGCAGTATCCCGTCTACTCGTTCGCCTCCGGGCCGACCAACAGCATGCGCGGCGCCGCGTTTCTCTCACGGCTCGCCGACGCGCTCGTGGTGGACGTCGGCGGCACCACCACCGACGTCGGCGCGCTCCGCCACGGCTTTCCCCGCGAGGCGAACAACGTCGTCGAGGTCGGCGGTGTCCGCACGCTCTTCCGGATGCCGGATCTGCTGTCGCTCGGGCTCGGCGGCGGCAGCCTCGTGACGCTCGATCCCCTGTCGATCGGCCCCCTCAGCGTCGGCTACCGGCTGACGACGGAGAGCCGTGTCTTCGGCGGGACCACGCTCACCGCCACCGACGTCGGCGTCGCGGCGGGCTTGCTGGACCTCGGCGACCGTCAGCGTGTGGCCGACCTGCCGGGGCCGCTCGTCCGTCGCGCCGTCCAGCGCATCGGCGCGATCGTCGAGGAGGCGGTGGACCGCGTGAAGACGGAGGCCGGCGACGTGCCGCTGGTCGTCGTGGGCGGCGGCGCGTTCCTCGTGCCCGAACGGCTGGCGGGGGTGTCCTCGGTCGTCGGCGTCGAGCACCAGGCCGTGGCCAACGCCGTCGGCGCCGCCATCGCCCAGGTGAGCGGCGAGGTGGACCAGATCTTCCAGGCGCTGCCGCGCGAGGAGGCGATCGCGCGCGCGAGCCGGATCGCCGCGGACCGAGCCGTCACCGCGGGCGCGGCGCGCGACACGCTGCGCACGGTCGAGGTCGAGGACCTCCCGCTCGCCTACCTGCCGGGCAACTCGCTGCGCGTGCGCGTCCGCGTGGTCGGCGAGATCGCCGCTGGAGGGCCTTGACGCGCGCGCGGGTCGGGCGTACTCAGACCGCGTGGCCCTCCGAATCATCGTGCTCGTCGTCGCGCTCGTCTCCCCCGCCCTCACGACCCTGGCGCACATCGATCCCCCCGATCCGACGTGGATCGGCGGCTACTGGGACGACGACGATTTCGACGCCGCCGTCGATTCGATCTTGCACACCTGCGCCGTCGAGCCCGGGTCACCGGCCGACGTCGGCCCGCCGCGGGCGCTCGTTGCGCGGCTCGGCACGCTCGAAGTCAACGCGATCCCGCCGCCGGTCGCGACGACCGACGCCCCGCGCGCGCCGCCCACTGCCCTCCTGACCGAAGCGTAACCGCGGCCCCACCGGGAGTGATGCCGCGCGCGCGGTCCACGCGTGCGCGCGGACGGCTGCGCTCGTCCCCTGCGCGTCCGGTTCCGCATGAGAAGGAGGTCTGCGATGCGGCGAATGATCCGCACCATGCTCGCCCTCGTGCTCACGACGTGTCTGCCGGCCCGCAGCGACGCCCAGCCGGCGACCACCGCGCAGGAATCGCCCGTGACGCCGGCGCCGCGCTGGGAGGTCTCGCTGGAGGGCCGCGTCGGCTTTCCGACGGGATACATCAGGGTCAGCGAGACGGTGACGCATGGCACGCGCCTGCGCCTCAGCGACCTGGGCCTGGACGTGTCGGAGGCCGTCGAGGCGGGCGTCGCGTTCTGGCTCACGCCCCGCGATGCCGTGCGGGCGACCTACCTCTATTACGTCCTGCGCGGCAGCACCACCCTCGACCGCGCGATCCTGTACGACGGCCGCGAATACAGCCCCGGCCACGTGGACACCAACGCCGATTTCTGGCGCGCGAGCCTCGCGTACGATCGCGTGCTCGCGTCCGTGCTCGACCACGGGCGCTTGATCGGCAGCGCCGGTCTCACCTACGTCCACTTCAACCCGGGCCTCACACAGCACGGCAAGACCAAGGCCGAAGACTTCTATCTTCAAGAAATGCCCGTGCCGATCGTGGGCCTCCGGTTCGACTATCCGGTGACGCAACGGCTGGGCCTCCGGGCGTCGGTGGCCGGCGGCCTCCTCCCGAAGGTGGACAGCCTCCGCACGGAAGGCGGGACGGTCTCTACGTGGCAGAGCCACGCCGACGCCGGGCTCGCGGTGACCTACGCCCTCACGCCGAGGCTCGGCGTCGAGGCCGGATACCAGTACACCTACTTTCATCAGCACGAGAAGAGCCACGAGGACAACAACGTCTTCGAGCTGATCGACCACGGGCTCCGGGCGCGGCTGACGCTCCGCTTCTGAGCCTCGCTACGGCGTCGGCGGCAGCAGCACCGTGAAGCACGCCCCCTGGCCGACGCCGGGGCTGCTCGCCTCCACGCGACCGCCGTGCAGCTCGACGAGCTGACGGACGATCGCGAGCCCGAGTCCCAGGCCGGAGCCCACGGCGCGGCCGTCGCCCTGCCGGTAGGGCTCGAAGACATATGGGAGCAGCTCGGGCCCGATGCCATGGCCCTCGTCGCGCACGACGATGCGCGCGCCGGCGCCGACGGCATCGACGCTCACGTGAACGCTCGTCCCGCAGTCGCTGTGCTTGATCGCGTTGCCGAGCAGGTTCGAGACGACCTGCTGCAGCCGCACGGCGTCGCCGCGCACGGGCGGACACGCTGAGACCACCTCGGTGACCACCTCGATGCCGCGCGCGCTGGCCGTCATCGCCACCGCGTCCACGGCGGCGTTGATGACGATACGCAGGTCGATCGTGTCGAGGTGCAGGGACAGGCGTCCCCGTCCGAGCCGGGAGAGATCGACGAGATCGGCGATCAGGCGCGCCTGCAGCATGGCGTTCCGGCGGATCGCCTCGAGCGCGCGGGCGGCCAGCGCGGGACCGAGGCGGGCGTCGCTCATCGCGGCGCTCCAGCTGACGATCGCCGTCAGGGGCGTCCGTAGCTCGTGCGCCACCATGGTGATGAAGTCGTCCTTCGCGCGGTTGGCCGCTTCCGCCTCCGCGCGGGCCGCCTGCTCGCGCTCGAGGAGCACGACGCGCTGGGCCGCCGAGCGTCGGCGCGCGTGGTCCAGCGCGCTGACGAAGAGCGCGACGGACACGAACACCACCAGGCGGGCGACGACTTCCTCGTTGATCGTGAGCATCAGCCGCGTCGACGACATTTCGGCGTCGAGCGCCACCGCCGCCAGCGCGGTCGCCAGCAGCCCGCAGCCGAGGCCGCCGTACCAGGCGCTCACCATCACCGCTGCCACGAACAGCGGCGAGTCGGCCGCGTGGGTCAGCGGCCGGAGCAGCGCGCTGGCGGCGCTCGCCGTGAGCACCACGACGATGGTGACGGCCGCGCGTGGTGGCCACGCGGTCGCGCCGAGCGCCCTCAGACGAGCGGCCATAGCCGGTGACGCTGCAGCGCCCCGATCACCCACGCGGTCGACGCGCTCGCCACGGCCCAGCTCAGGAGCGCGGCGAGGACGCCGGCCAAAGGCCCATGCAGCCGACGAAACAGCAACAGGAAGCATGGCCAGGCGATGAATGCGACGGCGACGAGGACGACGACGCGATTCGCGAGGTCCCCCATCGCCATCACGCCCGCAGCACTCGGGCGCTGCCGCAGTCCGCGTGGCCGAGCCCCTTGCGATCGACGAACAAGCCGACGTCCTGGATCCCGCGCACAGGGATGCCGCAGGCGACGCACCGTCGTCCGCTCCTGTCCCACGCGGCGTAACAGGCCGCGCACACGCAGGCACCGGTCGCGTCCTGCGCGCGCCGGGCTTCGCGGCGTGGAACGCGTCCGCCACAGCACACACAGGTGACCTTCCCGAAATGGAACATCGCAAATCCTCCTCGGGTCGTCCACGCCGCCGCGAGAGCGTCGGCGGGACGACGACGTTCGTCGTTGTGAGCGATGCGTGAAAACGACGCAGCGAGCCGGAGGAGGACTAGACGCGGGGCGGGACGAACGGCGGCTGCAGGGCGATCGAGATCGCCGCGGGCGGCGTGACCGCGGCCAGCGCTCCCATGAGCGGGAGGCCGACGGCCGCGGCAGTCGTCGGCGCGATCGCCGAGGGGATCCTCACGGCCGTGCGCGGGGCGCTCTGAGAATGCTTGCTCCAGGGATGGGGCACGAGGATGTCCCCCGCCGCGAAGGCCAGAGAGGCGGTCAACGGCAGGACGACAACCAGCGCGAGGACGAGCAGTCGCGCGAGACTCATCGATCGTCGGGGAGGGCCCCGATATGGCCCCCCAGCCTCTTCAAGCGAAGGGGGCTACGCCCCCCTCGGACTCCCCCGGCCATCGCTCGGACGCGCCCCGGCGCAGCCGTGGCGCGCCTCGGGCTTGACACAGGATGTCTCATCGAACCTGCACCGTATCCTACCAGACGAGCAGCGCGACGAACCCGGCGAAGACCGCGAGGCTGACGACGGTGCGGACGCCGTGCAGGCGGCCCCAGCGGCGGAGCAGCGTCGTCGCCTCCGATGACGCCGCGTCGAGCCTCGGGTCGAGCAGCCGCGTGTTGGTCGGCACGATCACCACCAGCGTGAACGGCACGAGCGCCCCGAGCGCCAGCCCGCCGACGAGCCAGGCCGCGCAGCCGCCCGTCGCCCAGCGCGCGATCCCCGCCGCCCCACCGAGCACGCCGAGCGGCGCCTGCAGCGCGGCGCCGCGGCGATAGCTGGGACGGAACTCGTCGACGGCGGCACGCGGGCCGAGACCGACCCGCGCGGGATGCTCGACGAGGCTGACGTAGAGTGCCGCACCGGCGAACAGGCCCGCGCTGAGCGTCGCGAGCCACTCGAGCGCCGTCGCCACGCGCGCGGCTAGACGACGCCCGCGACGGCCAGCACGCGGCGCATCCGCTCGGCGGCCTGCTCCGGGTCGCGGAGCAGCGCGGCCCGGTCCATCAGCACGAACTGCTCGGCGAGGTGTGGGATCGAGCGCGCGCTCTCCAGGCCGCCGACCATCCGGAAGTGCGACTGGTGGCCGTTGAGGTACGCGGCGAAGACGACGCCCGTCTTGTAGAAGCGCGTGGGCGCGCCGAAGACGTGGCGCGAGAGCGGCAGCGTGGGCGCCAGCACCCGCTGAAATTCCGCGCGATCCCCGCCATCGAGCGCGTGCAGCGCGGCGGAGGCGGCCGGCGCGATGACGTCGAAGATCCCGAGCAGCGCGTCGCTGTAGCCGTCCGCGTCGCCGCCGATCGTCGTCGGGTAGTCGAAGTCGTCGCCGGTGTACATCCGCACCGACTCCGGGAAGCGCCGGCGCATGGCGATCTCGCGCTTCTGATCCAGCAGCGAGATCTTCACGCCGTCGATCTTCGCGGTGTAGTCGTTGACGATGGCGAGCAGGGTCTCCGTCGCCCGGTCCAGATCGTGCGAGCCCCAGTACCCGGCGAGCGCGGGATCGAACATGTCGCCGAGCCAGTGGATGATGACCGGCTCCTTCACCTGCCCGAGGATGCGGCCGTACACCTTGAGGTAGTCGTCGGGGCCCTTCGCGCACGCGGCGAGCGCGCGGCTGGCCATGAGGATGATCCGGCCGCCGACGGACTCGATGAAGCCGCACGACTCCTCGTAGGCCGCCTCGACGTCGGCGATGGTGACGCGGGGCCCGGGCTGCACGTCGTCGGTGCCCGCGCCGGAGGCCATGACCGCCCCGGGCATCGTTTTCGCCTCGGCCACCGAGCGCTTGATCAGCTCTTTGGCCGACGACCACGGGAAACCCATCCCGCGCTGCGAGGTGTCCATCGCCTCCGCCACCGCGAGGCCCAGCGACCACACGTGGCGCCGGAAGGCCAGCGTGGCCTCCCAGTCGAGCGCGACGTCGAGCGTCGGATCGATTCTCGCGAGCGGATCGGCGACGACGTGGACGGCGGCCATGCCGACGCGGCTCCTGATCGGACCGGGCGCGCCCGTGATCGGCGTCTGGCCGGTCATCGTGTAACGCGCGAGCGTTCCGTCGGCGCGCGGGAGCGTCAGCGTCGATGGCATGGCGACAGTGTAGCACCGCGCGCGCCGCGCTAAACTCTGCGCCATGAGCGCCGAGGGTCGTCGCGAGCCGCGGGTCGCCGTCACCGATGCGCCCGACGCTCGCGTCGAGGCGGCCATCGGCGAGGGACTCCGGCGCTTCAACGCCCAGCAGTCGGGCATCGACGACAGCCGGCCGCTGGCCGTCGTCGTCTCGGATCCCGACACGAACGAGGTGCTCGGCGGCATCACCGGCCGTACGTCGCTCGGCCTGTTGTTCATCGACCTGGTCTTCCTTCCCGACGAGCTGCGCGGCGACGGGCTCGGCAGCCGCATCTTGAAGCTGGCGGAAGACGAGGGACGGCGCCGCGGCTGCCGCGCGGCGATGCTCTACACCATCAGCTTCCAGGCGCCGGGGTTCTACGCGCGCCATGGCTGGCGCGTCTTCGGAGAGATCGCGTGCGACCCCCCGGGCACGAGCCGGATCTTCATGACGAAGAGTCTGTGATAACGTAGCCCGCCTCAGCGACCCACCAAGGAGGCCGGTATGGCAGCCAGGGCGACCGACAAGAACCGGACCAAGTTCCTCCTGGACGAGAAGGACATCCCGACCAAGTGGTACAACATCCAGGCCGACTTCAAGTCGCCCGCGCCGCCCGTGCTGCACCCGGGCACCGGCCAGCCGATCGGGCCTGCCGATCTCGCGCCGCTGTTCCCGATGGAGCTGATCAAGCAGGAGGTCAGCCGGGCGCGCTGGATCGAGATCCCCGACGAGGTGCGCGACATCCTCAAGCTGTGGCGGCCGTCGCCGCTCTTCCGCGCGCGCCGGCTCGAGAAAGTGCTCGGCACGCCCGCGCGCATCTACTACAAGTACGAGGGCGTGAGTCCCGCGGGCAGCCACAAGCCCAACACGGCGGTCGCGCAGGCCTACTACAACAAGAAGGAAAAGGTCACGCGGCTGTCGACGGAGACGGGCGCCGGCCAGTGGGGCTCGGCCCTGGCGCTGGCGTCGCAGCTCTTCGGGCTGCAATGCAAGGTCTACATGGTGAAGGTGTCGTACCAGCAGAAGCCGTATCGCCGGATCATGATGGAGACCTGGGGCGCCCAGGTCGTGGCGAGCCCCAGCCCGGATACCCAGGCGGGCAAGAAGATCCTCGGGCAGGATCCGAACTCGCCGGGCTCGCTCGGCATCGCGATCAGCGAGGCCGTGGAAGACGCCGCCACCCGCGACGACACCAAGTACTCGCTCGGCAGCGTGCTCAACCACGTGCTGATGCACCAGACCATCATCGGGCAGGAGGCGAAGAAGCAGCTCGAGAAGGCCGACGACGAGGCGGACGTCGTCATCGGCTGCGCCGGCGGCGGCTCCAACTTCGCCGGGCTGTCGTTCCCCTTCGCCGCCGACAAGCTCACCGGCAAGCGCAAGACGATGCGCATCATCGCCGTGGAGCCGACCGCCTGCCCGAGCCTCACCAAGGGCAAGTACACCTACGACTTCGGCGACACCGTCGGGATGACGCCGCTGGTGAAGATGCACACGCTCGGCCACGGCTTCGTGCCGGCGCCGCTGCACGCGGGCGGCCTGCGCTACCACGGCATGGCGCCGCTCGTCTGCAAGCTCTACGACGAGGGGGTGATCGAGGCGATCGCGGTGCCGCAGATCGCGACCTTCCAGGCCGCCATGCAGTTCGCGCGCAGCGAGGGCATCATCCCCGCGCCGGAGTCGGCTCACGCGATCCGCGTGGCCATCGACGAGGCGCTGCGCTGCAAGAAGGAAGGCAAGCGCCAGGCGATCCTGTTCAACCTCTCCGGCCACGGTCACTTCGATCTCGGCGCCTACGAGGCCTTCCTGGCCGGCAAGCTCGAGGACTACGAGTACCCGGCGGCGAAGATCGAGGAGGCGCTGCGCGGCGTGCCGCAGGTGAAGGCGTGAGCCTGATGCGCCGACGCGAGTTTCTGAAAGCCGGCGCCGCGCTGCTCGCCGCGCCGGCGGTGGCGCGCGCGCAGGCCACCAGGGGCAAGGTCCGCTTCGCCTACCTCCAGCTCGGCTGGGCGGGGCCCGAGATCATCCACAAGGAGGATCTGCTCGGCAAGCACGGCTGGCAGGCGGAATACTCCGTCGTCCCCGGCTCGCCGGTGCCGCTGCTGAACCAGCTGACCAGCAAGAACGTGGACGCGATCGACATGTCGTTCGCGCTCGCCGCCAAGGCGTTCGAGGACGGCGCGCCGGTGAAGGTGACGGGCGTGGCCACCGCGGTGCTGGGCGCCATCGTCGCGCGCAAGGACGCGGGGCTCACGAGGGTCGAGGACCTCAAGGGCAGGAAGGTCGCGGCCGTCGTCGGCACGTCGACCTTCTTCGACATCCGGGCGTTGACGCTCAAGGGTTACGGGCTCGATCTCCAGAAGGAAACGCAGCTCGTGACCGCCACCGCGCCGCCCGACATGGCGACGTTGTTGGCCAAGAAAGACGTCGACGCGATCATCGCCTGGCAGCCGATCAGCGACTCGGTGGTGCTCGCGGGCCAGGGCGTCTATCTCGCCAAGCAGATCGACCTCTGGCGCAAGGCGACGGGCCGGGCCTCCGGCTTCCCCGTCCACGTCTGCTATCTCGTGCACAGCGACTTCATCGCGACGAACGCGTCGTTCCCGAGCGACCTCAACGCAGCGCAGAAGGACGCGGTCGACGTCTGGTACAACAAGCCGGCGCGCGCCAAAGACATCATGGCCGAGGTCACCAAGCTGCCCAAGGACGTGATCGAGGTCGCCTACAAGGAAACCGTGCGGATGCTCTCCGGGCTTCCCGATGAGCAGGTCGAGACGCTCATCGCGCAGCTGAAGATCAACAAGGAGTTCGGATTCCTGAAGTCCGACATCTGGGAGCAGCCGGACCGGGTACGGAAGGAGTTCTTTCACCGCGCGTGAGCGCGCGTCACTGGGCCACCCGGCTGCACCTGCCGACTTTGGGCGTCGCCGCCGTCATCGTCGCCGGCTGGGTCCTGCTCTCGTGGCGCTACGGCGCCTACGTCCTGCCCTCGCCGCTGGCCGTCGCGCGCGGCTTCGCCGAGATCGTCGCCAGCGGCGAGATCTGGCGGCACACCGTCGCCTCGCTCGGCCGCATCCTCGTCGGCTTCGGCGGCGCGGTGGTGGTCGCGCTCCTGACCGGCCTCGCGGCGTTTCTCTCGCGGACGGCGCGCGGCGTGATCCACGACTTCCTGTCGGTCCTCAACTCGACGTCGGTCTTCGTCTGGATCGTCATCTCGATCATCTGGTTCGGGCTCTCCAACTGGGCGCCCATCTTCACCACGTTCATGATCACCCTGCCCGTGGTGGCGTCGAACATCGTCGAGGGCGTGGCGAACGTGGACCGCCGGCTGCTCGAGATGGGCGACGTCTACCGGCTGTCCGGCCGGCAGAAGTTCACGGCCATCGTGGTGCCGTCCACGCTGCCATATCTGGTAGTGGGCATGAAGGTCGGCTTCGGCCTGGCCCTGAAGGTGTCGGTGGTCGCCGAGATCTTCGGCGTCACCTCCGGTATCGGCTACGTGATGAACTACTCGCGCGAGATCCTCGCCACCCAGATGGTGTTCGTGTGGGCGCTCGTCATGATCCTCGTCATGACCGCCACCGACAGGCTCGTCTTCGACGCGGTCTCGCGGCGGCTCGACCGATGGCGGTGACGCTCGAAGTCGCCGAGGTCGGCAAGGACTTCCTGATCCCGGTCATCGACTCCGTGTCGTTCGGCGTCGAGGCCGGCGAGTTCGTCTGCCTGCTCGGCCCCAACGGCTGCGGCAAGACCACGCTCCTGCGCATCGTCGGCGGGCTCGAGCCGCCCACGCGCGGGCGCGTGCTGCTCGGCGGCGAGCCCGTCTCGGGCAGCGGCCGGCACACGAAGAAAGTCGGCGTCGTCTTCCAGGAGGACCGGCTGCTGCCGTGGATGACCCTGCGCGAGAACGTCGAGCTGGTGCTCGAGCCGCTCGGCCTCGGTGCCGAGGCGCGCCGGCAGGCGGCCGATCGCCACCTGCGGCTGGCCGGCCTGGCCGGCTTCGAGGCTTATCATCCCGCGCGCGTGTCGGGTGGCATGCGCCAGCGCGCGGCCATCGCGCGCGCGCTCGCCATCGAGCCCGATCTGCTGCTGATGGACGAGCCGTTCGGCGCGCTCGACGCCCAGAACCGGCGCATCATGCAGCAGGAGGTGCGGCGCATCTGGCGGGAGACCGGCCGCACGATCCTGTTCGTCACCCACGCCATCGACGAGGCGGTGGCGATCGGCACCACGCTGATCATGCTCTCCGCGCGCCCGGCGCGGATCCGCGAGATGGTTCGCAACGACGGCCACCTCGAGCGCGGCAAGCTGATCGACGACCTCAACACGATGATCATGGAAGAGGTCGAGCGCCAGCAGGGCGTGGTCGGACCAGCCTGAGATCTTTACGGAATTTTTATCGAACCCCCGCGCGTCACACGTGCGTCCCAATCACTGATGGGAGGTGACGTGATGACCAAGCGCATCGTGTTCGCACTTCTGCTCGCTTTCGCGGCACTGAGCGCCACGACCCCGGTCTGGGCCGACACCGAGTCGGGCAGCGGGATCGTCGGCACGCAGTCCCCCTAACGCAGACGGACCACGGCGGGCGGGAAAATCTCCCGCCCGCCGCGCGTTCGACCTGACACGCGTCGACATTCGAAAGGAAGGATGTCAATGTTGCTCGCGGAATTCATCGCCGGCGCCGTGCTGCTGACGGTTGGTGCCCTGGGCGCTCTCGATTCGCGTCCGGCACGCGGAATGCTGTACGCGGTCGCCCGCTGGCGACGGCGGCGCCGGCACGCGCAGCGGAGTCGCTAGCTCACGCCAGCCGCGTGCGGATCTTGATCTCCGACGTGAGCGTCCGGTGCACCGGACACATGTCGGCGATCTGAGCGAGCCGCCCGCGCTGCTCCTCGGTCAACCGACCGGACAGCACGAGCTCGCGCTCGATCTGGTCGAGCTTGCCCTCCTTGGTCTCGCAGTCGGCGCAGTCCGCGGCGTGGATCCGGGAGTGCGTGAGGCGCACGGTGACGCCGTCGAGCGGCCAGCCCTTCTTTCGCGCATACAGCGCGAGCGTCATGGACGTTCAGGCGCCGAGGGCGATCAGCAGATAGTCGTAGGGCGACGGGCCGGCGTCGGCGCCGCCGTCGGCGACGGGCTCGTCTGAGACCGCCCGATGCGGGCCGACGAGCACCTCCTGCGCGAGTCCCGAAGCGCCGCCATGTACGGTGACTGTGGCCATCGTCTCCTCCTCGTCTCGGGCAGGCTCATCCGCCGAGGATCCGGTCCCAGCGGCCGTACTCGCGCGCGGCCTCCATGAACCACTTCACGCAGTCGGGGTTGGCGCGCGGCGGCAGCTCGCACGAGGTCGAGAGCACGAAGCGCGAGCGCGTGCCGGCGGTGTCGATGCAGCGCCGCACCTCGGCCTCGATCTGGGCCTTGGTGGCGCGCTCGAAGATCGTGACGTCCACGTTGCCGATGGCCACGACGTTCTTCTGGTTGCCGAGCGTGATGAGGCGGTCGAGCTGATCGACGTAGAGCTTCGGGTCGGACTGCTGGTCGAGGTCGATGGTGATGGCGACGAACCCGACGTCCACCAGGTCTTCGTGGATCTGATGCGTGGTGCCGCAGATGTGCACGGTGGTGCCGACCTTCTTGGCCTTGAAGTAGTCCACCAGCTCCTTGTGGTAGGGCTTGATGAACTCCCGGTACGTGTCGGGGCCGACGAGCGAGCACGAGGCCGTCGGATCGGAGTACGAGAGCCCGATCTTCGTCGTGAGCACCGCGTCGCCCATCCGCCTGGCGAACTCCGTCGCGAAGCGCATGAGATCGTGGACGAACTCCGGGTCCTCCAGCGTGTCCAGGCACATCAGCTCGGGGTTGCGCATGAGCATCGCGATCGTCCACGGCCCGACCAGGACGGCGCCCAGCGCGCTCGGGAACTTCTGCGCGGACAGCGCCTCGCACTGCTCGAGGAACGCGGGCAGCCGCCCCTGCCTGAACGGGTCCGGCACCTCGAGCCGCGCCAGCTTGCCCTTGTCGTCCTGGAGCACGTGCTGGTCGATCGAGGGCACGACGTAATCGGAGTACTTCACGTGGCAGCCGACGGCTTCGGCTTCTTTGGCCAGATCGTTGAACGCGATCATGATGTCCGGCTGATATCGCTCGTAGTAGTTGATCATCGCCTTCACGGCCTTCTTCGGATTCGTGCAGTACTCCTCGATCGAGAGGCCGTCCAGGCAGCCGGCGAACGAGCCGGCGATCGGGTAGGCGGGCACGCGATCGGCGTGCTGCCCCTTGTACGCGGCCACCACGCGCTCGCGCGGCGTGACTTCACGGGGCTGGTCCATGGCCATCACCTCGACTCTAGCATCGGCACGAAGGCTTCCAGCGAGCGGCGCGTCTCCTCCGCCGTGAGATTGGGGCGGAACATCAGCCCGGGCATGGCGGCGCCGGCCTCGTACCAGCGCGCCAGGCGGCGTCGCGCCTCGGCCGGCGTGCCGTAGACGATCAGCTCGTCGAGCAACACCTCGGCCTCCGGCGGCACCGCGCCCGCGAGCTTCGGCGCGTTGGCGGCGAGCACCGCGTGCACTTCCTTGTCGAACCCGAAGCGGATCAGCGTGTCGCGGTAGAACGTCCCCATCGACGTCAGGTAGAACGACACGAGCCACGCGGCGCCCGCGCGCGCCTTGGCGGCGTCGTCGTCGACCGAGGCGGGGATCATCGGATAGACGGCGGGCGCCGGGCGGTTCGTGCGCGCGGCGCCCTCACGCAGGCGCTCCAGCCCCTGCCCGAGCACGCGCACGGGATAGAGGAAGGGCATCCAGCCGTCGGCGACCTCACCGGCCAGCCGCACGGAGGCGTCGCCGATGGCCGCGAGGCAGATCGGCACCTCCGCCGGCGGGACGTTCAGGCGCAGCGCGCGCGCCTCCTTCGCGACGGCGAGCGGGACACGCTCGCCGCGCAGCAGCGCCCGCACCTGGCTCACGACCTGGCGCATCCGGGCGAGCGGCGCGCCGAAGGGCACGTCGTGCAGGCCCTCGACCAGCTGCGGCGTGCTGGCGCCCAGCCCGAGGATGAATCGCCCGGCGGAGAGCGAGGCGAGCGTGGCCGCGCCCATGGCGAGGGTGGCCGCGCTGCGATTCCACACGCCGAGGATGGCCGAGCCGACCCGGATGCGCTCGGTCTTCACCGCCGCCTCCGCGAGGACGATCGTGACGTCGTACGCCCACGTCTCCGGCAGCAGCAGCGCGTCGTAGCCCAGGCGCTCGCCGAGCGTGGCGAGCGTCAGGAACTGCTCGCGGCGGTTCTCCAGCGGCATCACCGAGACGGCGAGCGGTCGCGCCACGGCCGCCATGCTACGTCACCCGACGAGCGCCGGGCGGATCTTCCTCGCGACGAGGTCGAGCAGCTCCATCATCCGCTTGGGATCCTCGCGCCGGAACACGACGGCGGTGTGGCTCACGCCCAGACGCGCGTATTCCCCGAGCCGGTCCACGACGGCCTGCGCGCCGTCGGCGAGGACCTTCTCGCTCAGCTCGAAGCGCATCGAGATCTCGATCGTCTTCCACGCGCGGCCGGCCGCGTCGGCCAGCGCGCGCAGCTCGGCGAGCGAGGCGCGCAGCTCGTCGGGGGTCTTCGACATCGCGTGCCAGCCGTCGCCGAGCGCGACCACGCGGCGCAGGGCCGCCGTCGTGTTGCCGCCGACCCAGATCGGCGGGTGCGGCTTCTGCACCGGCTTGGGCTCGAAGCCGACGTCGCCAACGCGATAGAACTCGCCCTCGAAGCGGGGCTCGCGCTCGGTCCACAGCGTCTTGAACACGGCAAGCGCCTCGTCGGCGGCGCGCCCGCGCCTGGCGAAGTCGACGCCCAGGATCTCCAGCTCCTGCCGCCACCAGCCCACGCCCACGCCGCAGATGAGCCGGCCGCCCGAGAGCACGTCGATCGTCGCCAGCATCTTGGCCATGGCGACCGGATGCCGGTGCCCGAGGATGAACACCGAGCAGCCGATCCGCGCGCGGGTGGTCGCCACGGCCAGCGCGCTCAGCATCGCCACCGGCTCGAGGTAGGGCACGTCCGGCGGGACGGGAAAGCTGCGACCGCCGGGATAGCCGGCCGTCGCGCGCGGGATCACGACGTGGTCGCTGACCCAGAGCGAGACGAAGTCGCGCGCCTCGGCTTCGCGCGCGAACGTCAGCAGCGCCTCGCGCGTGACGTCGGGGGCGACGGTGGTGGGAACGTGGACGCCGATCTGCATGAGACACCTCCGGGGCCCGGACGTTAGCAGAGGCCGGAGGGCCCGGCAACGTGCGGTAGAATCCCCGCGCACATTCCAGAGGAGGGGCGCGCATGATCAAGCCCTACACCGCCGTGGGCCTCATCCCGACCGTTCGCGGGATCCGGCGCCGCAAGGACATCAAGCTCAACCTCGACCACCTCAAGCACCTCGTGAAGGCCGCCTCCTGGCTGTCGAGCCTGGATCTTCCGGTGAGGTTGATCGCATTCCCGGAGGGAGCCCTCCAGGCCTTCAATGACGAAGTTCTCGATCTGGATCACGCAACCTTCGCGAGAGAGTGCGCCATCGATATTCCGGGCGAGGAGACGGACGAGCTGGGCAAGATCGCGAAGGAGTACGACGCCTTCGTCATGGCCCAGGCGAAGGCGAAGCACCCCGATCTCAAGGATCGCTTCTTCAACGTCGGGTTCATCGTCAATCCGCGCGGGAAAGTCATCCTCAAGCACTACAAAGTCTCCCCGCTCTTCCCGGTGGAACATTCGGTGTGTCCTCATGACGTCTATGACTGGTGGGTCGCAAAATACGGCCGCACCCTCGATGCCTTCTGGCCGGTCGCCGACACCGAGATCGGCCGCCTCGGCATCATGATGGCCAACGAGGGCAGCTATCCCGAGAACGCGCGCGCGCTGGCCATGAATGGCGCCGAGGTCGTCTACCGCGCGTCGTACCCGCACCCCGCTACGGGCAACGAGATTTTCGAGATCCAGAGCCGGGCGCGCGCGCTCGACAACAACATGTACATCGTCGCGCCCAACATGGGGACGTACTACCTGTTCCCCGAGGAGACCACGCCCATCGACACCTTCGGCGGGCGCTCGTTCATCATCGACTACAAGGGCCGGATCGTCGGCAAGCAGGACTACGGCGCGGGCTCGACCTACGTCGGCGGCGTCATCGACATCGAGGCGCTCCGCGACCATCGGGCGCGCGCGCAGTGGGACAACTGGATGAAGGACCTCCGGACCGAGCTCTACCAGATCGTCTACGACAAGCCGATCTACCCCAAGAACCTCTACCTCAAGCGCGCGCCCATGAAGCACGCGGAATACCGCAACGTGATCCGGCGCCAGATCAAGCTCATGCACGACCGCGACATCTGGGCCAAGCCCGGCCGGTGAGGCGCCTGCGCTGAGCGCGCCGCTCCTCCGCGTCCGCGAGGTGATCCTGCGCGAGCGCGACGTGCGCCTGCGCCTGCCCTTCCGCTTCGGCGCCGTCACGCTGACCGAGGCGACCGAGGCCTACGCGCGCGTGCGTGTCACGCTCGAGGACGGGCGCAGCGCGTGGGGCCAGGCCGCCGAGATGCTGGCGCCGAAGTGGTTCGACAAGGACCCCGCGCTCTCGAACGCCGACAACGCCGAGCAGCTGCGCAGCGCCCTGCGCCTGGCGAAAGCGCTCTACCTCGAGGGCCGCATCGCCCACACCGCCTTCGGGCTCTTCGCCGAAAGCCACCACTTCCAGATCGCCGAGGGCGCGCGCCGCGGTCTCAACCCCCTCGTCGCGGGCTTCGGCCCGGCCCTGCTCGACCGCGCGGTGCTCGACGCTCTCGCCTCGCTGCACGGCATGTCGCTCGCCGAAGCCATCCGCGCGAACCTCCCCGGCATCGATCCCGCGCACTTCCTGCCCGAGTTCGCGGCCTTCGACGTGACCGCCTTCCTCGCGCGCCTGCGCCCGGCCGAGCGGCTGCACATCCGTCACACCGTCGGCCTCGTGGATCCCATCACGGCCGCCGATCGGCGGGAGCGCGTGGGCGACGGGCTGCCGGAGACGCTCGAGGAGGTCGTCGCGGCCTACGGCCACGCCTACTTCAAGCTGAAGGTCGCGGGCGACCCCGTCGCCGACGTGGCGCGGCTCGGCGCGATCGCCGCCGTGCTCGACCGCCTCGCCGAGCCCTACCACGTCACCCTCGACGGCAACGAGCAGTACGAGAGCGTCGCGGCGACGCTCGAGCTGTGGAATCGGATGGAGCGGACGCCGGCGCTGCGCCGGCTCGTGGACGCGGTCCTCTTCATCGAGCAGCCGATCGCGCGCAAGGTCGCGCTCATCCACGACGTGAGCGCGCTGGCGGCGAAGCGGCCCGTCATCATCGACGAGTCCGACGGGGACCTCGACGCCTTCCCCGAGGCACGCAACGCCGGCTACCGCGGCGTGTCGAGCAAGACGTGCAAGGGCCTCTACAAGTCGATCCTCAACCGGGCGCGCTGCGAGCTGTGGAACGCGGCGGCCGGCCGCGCCGAGCTCTTCATGTCGGGCGAGGACCTCACGCAGCAGGCCGGGATCGCGCTTCAACACGATCTCGCGCTCGTGTCTCTCCTCGGCCTCACCCACGTCGAGAAGAACGGACACCACTACGTCAACGGCATGGCCGGGCGCCCGGCCGCCGAGCAGCGACGCTTCCTCGAGGCGCATCCGGACCTCTACGCGCCGGGCGATCCGGTGCGGCTGCGCATCGAGCGCGGCCAGGTCACGATCCGCTCGCTCGCGTGCGCCGGGTTCGCGACGGCGGCAGAGCCCGACTGGGAGTCCATGCGCGAGATGGCGTCATAGACCGCGGCGTCCCGTCGGCGTGATCCCGCTCTGGCTCACGATCGCCTACACGCTGATGGTGGCGACCATCGTCCCCGTGTACCTCGCGCACTACGGACTGGCCAACTTCCTCTGGTTCTCCGACATCGCGCTGATCGTCACCGGAATCGCCCTGTGGGAAGAGAGTCGGCTGCTGGCGAGTATGATGGCCGTCGGCGTGCTGCTCCCCGAGGTGCTCTGGAACATCAGCTTCTTCGCCCGGCTCCTCGCGGGCGTGCGCGTCTCCGCCCTCGCCGACTACATGTTCGACGATAAGATTCCGCTCTGGATCCGGAGCCTCTCGCTGTTCCACATTCCCCTGCCGGCCGTCCTCCTCTGGATGCTCTACACGCTCGGCTACGACCCGCGCGCGCTGCCGGCGCAGACGGCACTGGCGTGGGTGATCCTGCCGCTGACGTACGCCGTGACCGATCCCCGAGAGAACATCAACTGGGTGTTCGGGCCCGGCGCGCGGCCGCAGCGGCGATTGCATCCGCGGGTCTATCTCGCCCTGGTCCTCGTCCTCTTCCCCCTGATCGTCTACGTGCCCACGCACGTCCTGCTCCTCTTGATATTCGATTGATCGACGCTGCTGCTTGGTGGGGGGCCATCTCGGGGCCGCTCGCGCGTGATCGAGGAGCGCCACGGGTTTCCCGGGGCGCTCCGAGCGTTGGGGGGTGTGGGGGGCCATTTCGGGGCCCCCCACGTTAACGGGCAACGTGCCCGACGGCGTCGGGCGCGGCGCCGTCGGGCACCGATGCGCATCGCTCGTAAGTCCGCGGTTTCCCGATACCGCGCGTCTGGCACGTCCGCTGCTATCTCCGTTGGCCCAAGGTGATGTCCCCGCTGGGGGGGACGGTCGCTCAAACCGACCGGCAGGTGCGAAGGCAGCACCGGATAGGGCACAGGCGATGGACATGGACACCTGGTACGAGCTCAGGCTCCGAGAGATGTCCGACCTGAACGCGGCGGCAAACGAGCTGCTGCGTGAAGCGAACGAGGTCCTAAGGTCGCCCGACGACGCGGAGGAGGAAGAGGAGCAACGCCGCGGCGCCGACGACGACCCAGACCGATCCTCTCGGGAAGCGCAGTAATTCGACGAGCGCGATCGCGAAGCCGGCGGCGATGACGACGCCGCCGGCCGCGAGCGTCGACCACCGAGCCGACCGCTTCATCCGAGTATCGCGTCCAGCGCGCGCCGCACCTCGCTGACATCCCCCGCCTCGGCACGCTCGAGGGACACCGTCAGCACGCGCGCCGCGTGCGCCCACGGCCGCCACCCGAGGTTGGCCGCCGCGAAGAGCAGCAGCGCCGGCGCGCCGACGGCCGCCGCCAGATGACTCACTCCCGAATCGTTGCCCACGTACGCCGCGCACCTCGCCAGGACACCCGCGAGCGCGGGCAGGGACGGCTCACGCAGCCGGCGCGCCGACGGCACGAGCCGCAGCAGGCGCGCCGCCGGCTCGGCGTCGGCGGGGCCCTCGTGCACCATGATCTCGACGTCGCGTCGCGCGGCGAGCGGCGCCAGCGCCTCCGCGAACGCCGCCGCCGGCCAGCGCTTGGCGGCCGAGCCCGCGCCCGGATGCACGACGACGACGCGTCGCGCGCCGTCCGAGCCGGCGCCGGCGAGCGTCGCGCGGCCTTCGGCGACGAGGGTATCGCTCACGCGCGCGACGTCGCGCCGCTCGCGCGCGTCGCCGGTCGTCGCCAGCAGATGCCGCCACACGTCACGCCCCGGCGCGCCGGGGGTGTCCGAGGGGGGCGTCAGCCCCCCTCGGTCAACTGACGCCGCGACGATCGCCCCGGGGCTGATCGCCGCCAGCCGCCGCGCGAAGTCGGGATCGCGCGCGCCGAACCAGCAGACGACGCGCTCCACCGCCGGCAGCCGCGCGCCGCGCTCGCCGGCGAACAGCGCATCCAGGCGCAGCGACTCGAAGTCACAGCCGTCGTCGGTCTCGTCGAGCGCGACCAGCAGCGAGGCAATCCGGGGCTGGGCGGCGAGCGTCAGGCGCGCGCCGGCGGCTCTCAGCGCGCGGAGGGCGGGAATCGCGAGCAGCACGTCGCCGAGCGCACCGGGATGGATGGCGAGCGTCGCGCTCGCCATCGCGCGGCTCACCGCCCGGCGAGCAGCGCGAGCGCGGCCTCGTGCAGGCGGCCGTTGCTGGCCAGCGCGTTGCCGGAGTAGATCGTCGGCTGGCCGGCGAAATCGGTGAAGCGCCCGCCCGCCTCCTCGACGACGATCTTGCACGGCGCGAGGTCCCACGGCTTGACGTCGACCTCGACGTACATCTCCGCCTTGCCCTCGGTGACGAGCGCGTAGCCGAGGTAGTCGCCGAAGCCGCGCTGGCGCTCGGTGGCATCGACCAGCCGCACGATGCCGTCCCACACGCCGGCCTTGCGATAGAGGCGCAGCCCCGCGTGCAGGAACGTCGCCGACCACATGTCGCCGATGCTCGAGACGCTGACGCGCCGGCCGTTCAGCCGCGCGCCGCCCCCCTTGCGCGCGGCGTACAGCTCGCCCGTCACGGGATTGAGGATCACGCCGGCGACGATCTCACCGTGCGCCTCGAGCGCGAGCAGCGTCGCCCACACCGGGATCCGGCGCACGAAGTTCTTGGTGCCGTCGATCGGATCGATGATCCAGCGGATGTCCGTGGCGCCCTTGGCGCCGAACTCCTCGCCGAGGAAGCCCCAGTCGGGAAACGCGCGGCCGAGCGTGGCCACGATCGCCTCCTCGGCCTCGCGGTCCGCCTGGGTCACCGGCGTGTCGTCGGGCTTGATGGTCACCTCGAAGCCGGTCGTGTAGTACTTCATCGCCAGGGCGCCGGCCGCGCGCGCGGCCTCGGTGGCGGCCGCGAGCGCGCGCTCGAGCGTCGCCGGGTCGAGCGCCGTCGTCATCGGGCGGCGCTCTCCTCGGCCGGAAACGGCTCGCCGCGCTCCCCGAGCACCTTCGCGTAGACGTCGAGCGCCTCGACCACGACGGGCATGCCGCCGTAGGTCACCTGCTGGAAGATGACCTCGGCCACCTCCTGCCGCGTGGCGCCGACGTTGAGCGCGGCGTGGATGTGCGCGCGCAGCTCGTTGTGGCGATCGAGCACGGTGAGCGAGGCCACCGCGCACAGCTCGCGCTGCTTCTGCGAGATCACCTCGCGGCTGTAGAGGGCGCCCGCGAAGAACATGGAGAGCTGGCGGGCGAGGTCCTTGTCGAACTTCTTCCACTGCTCGTAGCCGGCGCCGCCCTTGAGCGTGTGGAAGAGCTTGCGCGCGGTGTCGCGGGTCTTCTGCTTGAGCTCCGTCTCGTTCATCGTCCGGCTCCTCGCCTCAGACGGGGGGGCCCCAGCCCCACGACGTCTTGCGGCTCGCCCTGCGTAGGAATCTTCTCGAGAATCTTGACCAGGTCGTCGAGCGCCGACAGCACGGGCGAGTGGGCGCAGTCGATGTCGACCGGCGTGACGCCCAGCCGCGCCGCGTACTGGGCCGCGCGCGCCGGCGCCACCGCCGCGTCCCGCAGGCAGCGCACGTAGGTGCACGGCACGTCCATCGCGTAGAAGCGCTGCATGCTGACGCGCTCCGTCCAGGGTCGGATCGGCTGCGGCGTCATCCGCGTCAGCGAATCCACCACCCGCGCGTCGCCGGGCGGCAGGTCGCCGATCCAGCGCGCCCACTCCATCGTCGCCGGGTACTGCACGGCGCCGCCGCCCGCGCGGGCGAGGCCTTCCAGCAGCGGACGGGCGGGCTGCGGGATCTGCGTGCCGAGCAGGCTCTCGCCGTCGCGCAGCACCACGGCGGCGAGGAAGACGAGGTGCGCCACGCGCGCCGGCACCAGCTCCGCGACCTTGGGGATGACCACGCCGCCCATGCTGTGGCCGACCACGATGCCGCGCGCGATGCCGGCCTGGATCATCGCGTCGGCCACCGCCCGCGCGTACGTCTCGACGGACGCGCGTCCGCGCTCGTGCGCGCGCCGCCCGTGGCCCGGGAGATCCATGGCCACCACGTGGTGGCCGTTCGTCTCCAGCCGGCGTGCCAGCGGCTCCCACGCCCACGCGCCGTGGCTCATGCCGTGCACCAGGACGAATTCCCGACCCATGCGTCGCCTCCTCGCGCGGGCGACATCATCGCACGCCGTGGTACGCTCGGCGAAAAGGACCCATGCTCAATCCGCACATCTTCCGCGCCTATGACGTCCGCGGGCGCGTCGGCTCCGACATCAATCCCGAGGTCTTCCGCCTCGTCGGCCGCGCGTACGGCACGCTGATCCGCAACAACGGCGGGCGCACGATCGCGGTGGGCCAGGACAACCGCGAGTCGTCCACCGGCCTCAAGGCCGGCTTCGTCGAGGGCGCGCGCGCGGCCGGCATCGACGTGGTGGACATCGGCACCGTCACCACGCCCATGCTGTATTTCGCCACCGCGCACTGGAAGCTCGACGGCGGCGCCAACATCACCGGCAGCCACAATCCCGTCGAGTACAACGGCGTGAAGATGGTGCATCCCGGCGCCGCGCCGCTCACCGAGGAGGAGATCCAGGGGCTGCGCGAGACGATCGAGCGCGGCGCCTTCGCCAGCGGCGCCGGCGGGCTCACCACGAGGAGCCCGCGCGACGACTACTTCGACACCATCGCCAGGATCGTGCGGCTCGAGCGCCCGCTCAAGGTCGTGGCCGACGCGGGCAACGGCATCGCGGGCGTGTACGGGCCGCCGCTGCTGCGCCGACTCGGCTGCGAGGTGATCGAGCTGCACTGCGAGTCGGACGGCCGCTTCCCGAATCACCTGCCCGACCCCGAGGACCCCGAGAACGTCGTCGACCTCCAGCAGAAGGTCGTGGAGGCCGGCGCGGACCTCGGGCTGGCGTGGGACGGCGACGCCGACCGCGTCGGCGTGATCGACGAGCGCGGGCGCCGCCACGAAGCGGACCTGGTCCTCGTCCTGCTCGCGCGCGATCTGCTGACGCGCCATCCCGGCGCCAAGATCGTCTTCGACGTGAAGTCCTCGCAGGTGCTCGTGGACGACATTCGCAAGCACGGCGGCGTGCCCGTCATGTGGAAGACCGGCCACTCGCACCTCAAGCGCAAGATGCGCGAGGAGGGGATCCTGCTCGGCGGCGAAGTGAGCGGTCACATGTTCTTCGCCGAGGGCTACTACGGCGTCGACGACGGAATCCTCGCCGCGTGCAAGGTGGCGGAGATCGCCGCGCGCCACCGGGGTCCCGTGTCGACGCTCTTCGACTCCGTGCCGCACCTGTACGCCACCCCCGAGCTGAAGGCGCCCTGCCCCGACGGCGAGAAGTTCAAGGTGATCGAGGAGCTCGCCCGCGACCTCAAGGCACGCTACGAGACCATCGACATCGACGGCGCGCGCGTGCTCTTTCCCGGCGGCGGCTGGGGCCTCGTGCGCGCGTCCAACACCAACCCGTACCTGACGCTGCGCTTCGAGGCCAAGACCGAGCGCGAGATCGAGGACATGAAGCGCGTCATCTACGACGCGCTCCGCCGCTACCCGTTCGTCACGCTGCCGTCGTAGTGCTCGCGGCCGTGCTGTTCGACCTGGATGGAACGCTGGTGGACACGCTCGCGGTCTGCTATCTGGCGTTCCGGCGCGCGCTGCAGCGCGGGCGCCACACCGCTCAGCGACGCCGAGATCCACGCCCTGTTCGGCCCCAGCGAAGACGGGATGATGCGGCGCGTGCTGCCCGAGACCTGGCAGAGCGCCCTCCCCGGATACTTCGAGGAGTACGAGCGGCTGCTGCCGACGTGTCCGACGGTCATTCCGGAGCTCGGCGCGGCCCTCGCCCTGCTCCGCGAGCGCCGGATCCCGACGGGCCTCGTGACCGGGAAATCGCACGTCACGGCCGCGATGTCGTTGCGTCACTTCGGGCTCGACGATGCGTTCGACGCGGTCGAGCCGGGGTCCCCCGAGGGCGTGGTCAAGGCGCCGGCCATCCGGCGGCTGCTCGAGCGCTGGCGTCTGAGGCCGGAAGACACCGTCTACGTCGGCGACGGCGCGTCCGACATGCGCGCGGCCCACGAGGCCGGCGTGATCGCGGCGGGCGCGGCCTGGGCTTACGGCGCGCGCGTCGCGGAGCTGCAGGAGGCTCAGGCCGACCTGATCTTCACCGACGCGGCGGAGTTCCTCGCGTGGCTCGACGGCAAGACGCGGCGGCTCACCCCGGGCTGACGGCCGACAGCTGCGCGGCGATCAGGCGCGCATAGAGCCCGCGCCGGCCGAGCAGCTCGGCGTGCGAGCCGGATTCGATCACGCGGCCGTGGTCGAGGACGACGATGGTGTCGGCGCCGCGCACGGTGGACAGGCGGTGCGCGATGACGAGCGTGGTGCGGTCCTGCTTGAGCCGATCGAGCGCCGCCCGCACGCTCGCCTCGCTGACCGCGTCCAGGTGCGACGTCGCCTCGTCGAGGATCAGGACCGGCGCGTCCTTCAGGAACGCGCGCGCGATGGCGACGCGCTGGCGCTGGCCGCCCGACAGCCGCGTCCCGCGCTCGCCCACGACGGTGTCGAGCCCCTCCGGCAGGGAGGCGACGAACTCTGCGAGCGCCGCGCGCTCGACCGCCGCCTCCACCTCCGCGCCCGTGGCGCCCGGCCGCGCCATCAGCACGTTGTTGCGCAACGAGTCGTTGAAGAGATAGGTGTCCTGCGCGACCAGCGCGACGCGCCGGCGCAGGTCGTCCAGGCGATAGTCGCGCAGGTCGTGGCCGTCGAGGCGCGCGCCGCCTTTGTCGGGATCCCAGAAGCGCAGGAAGAGGTGCGCGATCGTCGTCTTGCCCGCGCCCGAGGGTCCGACGAGCGCCACCGTGCTGCCGGCGGGGATGACGAGGCGCACGTCGGCCAGCGCGGGCCGCGAGCGCCCGGGATACGTGAATGTCACGCCGTCCATCTCCAGCGCGGCCGCGCCCGCGCGCGTCGCGGCGACGCCCGGCCCGTCCTGCACCGCCACCGGCGCCGTGTCGATCGCGTGGAAGCGGCGCGTGGCGCCGAGCGTGTCGGCGAGCTGGCGGCCGACCTGCGCGATCTCCCAGACGGGCACGAAGGCCGACATCGCGAGCAGCGTCATGACGGGCAGGATCGCCGGGTCGAGCCGCCCGTGAATGGCGAGCAGGCCGCCGGCGGCGAGCACGGCGAGCCCGCCGAGCCCGGTGACGACCTCGTGCAGCGCGCTCTGCAGCGTGAGGTCGCGCAGGAACGGCATCCGCGCGCCCAGGTAGTCGCGCGCCTTCGCCGCGAACTCTTCGCCGCGCGCCCGCACGTGCTGGAAGGCGATGATCTCGGTCAGGCCCTGGATCGAGTCCACGGCGTGGGCGTTGAGGTCACCGGAGATGGTGCGCGCGCGGGCGCCGAGTCGATCGATGCGGGCCCGGCCGAGGACCGGGCTCAGCGCCGCGTAGACCAGGAACGGCAGCACGGCGACGGCCATCGGCCAGCCGAACGCGGCGAGGGTGCCGAGCACCGCCAGCGGCACCAGCACGGCCACGAAGGCCGGCGTGATCGTGTGGGCGAAGAAGTACTCGATCAGCTCGACGTCGTGCGTGGCCACGCTCACGAGGTCGCCGCTGCGGTGCTGCACCATGTAAGCGGGCGCGAGCGCGTCGAGCTTGCGGAAGAGCGCCCGTCTCAGATCCGCGAGCAGGCGATAGGCCATGTCGTGGGCGAGCCACGACTCGGCCCAGTGCAGCACGCCCGACAGCGGCGCCACGATGGCCAGCGTCACCAGCAGGCCGGTGACGGGCTCGCCGCGGTTGACCGCGCGCACCGTGAGCGCGCTGAGCACCCCGACTCCGATCAGCGCGGCCACGCGCGCGATCCCGAGCCCGAAGGTCACGAGCAGCCGCAGCCGGTAGTGACGCACCATCGCGAGCAAGATCGGGATCGCGCGCGGCCAGCCGAGCGCCGCCACGGGCTCGGGGGCGCGCGGCGGCGCCGCGCCGTCCTCCGACGACGCCACCGCCGCCTCCGCCGGCTGGAGCGCCGCGTCCGCCGCCGGCGCCGCGCCGTCTTCCGCCTGCGCCGCCATGAGGCGCGCGTAGGCCCCGCGCCGCATCATCAGCTCGCGGTGCGTGCCGGTCTCGACGACCCGCCCGGCCTCCAGCACCAGGATGCGGTCGGCGCTCACCACGCTCGAGAGGCGATGCGCGAAGACCAGCGTCGTGCGGCCCTCCATCAGCCGGTCGAGCGCCTGCTGGATGATCGCCTCGTTCTCGGCGTCCACCGCGGAGAGCGCCTCGTCGAGGATCAGGATCGGCGCGTCGCGCAGGAGCGCGCGGGCGATGGCGATGCGCTGGCGCTGACCGCCCGACAACCGGATGCCGCGCTCGCCGACCACGGTCTGATAGCCCTGCGGCAGCCGCGCGATGAACTCGTCGGCGTTGGCCGCGCGCGCGGCGGCGCGCAGCTCGTCAGGGGTGGCGCCGGGCTTGCCGATCCGGAGATTGTCCTCGACCGTCCCGTGGAACAGATAGGTGTCCTGGTGCACGATCGCGACCTGCGCGCGCAGGTCGTCGAGACTCAGCTCGCGCACGTCGCGGCCGCCGACCAGGATCCGGCCGCGCTGGGGATCGTAGAAGCGCAGCAGCAGCCGCGCGACGGTGGACTTGCCCGAGCCGCTCGGTCCCACGAGCCCGATCCGCTCGCCGGGCGCGACGGAGAAGCTCAACCGCTCGTGGGCGGCTCCGCGACCGCCGGGATAGGCGAACGTCACCTCCTCGAAGGCGACGCTCGGCGTGAGCGTGCCGACCCGCCCCGCGCCGTTGTCCCGCTCGCGCACCTCGGGCGCGGCGCGCAGGATCGCGAGGATCCCGTGCGCGGCGGAGGTGCCGAGCATGCCCTGGTGCAACACGACGCGCAGCTCGCGCAGAGGCCGGAACACCTCGACGCCGAGCATGAGGATGACGAGCAGGCTCGGCAGCCCCATGGCGCCCGTGTGGACGCGGTAGACGCCGAGGGCGAGCGCCGCCACCGCGCCGACGGCGATGCCCGTGTCGGCGATGCCGCGCGTGAGCACGTTGGAGCCGAGCACCCACATCGTGCTCTGGAAGAGCGCGCGGCCCTTGTCTTCGAGCAGCCGGCGGCGCGCCGCGCTCTGGCCGAAGGCTTTGAGCGTCGCCAGGCCCTGCAGCGTGTCGAGGAACTCGGCGCCGTAGGCGGCGTACGCCTTGTTGCGGGCGAGGCTGTGCAGGCTCTCGCGGCGATGCCAGAGCACCGGCGCCCCGAGCGTCACCAGCGCGGCGACGAGCGTGACCAGGGCCACCGGCAGATCGATGAAGGCGACGAAGGCGAAGATGAGCACGGGTGTCAGGCACGCCACCGCGAGCTGCGGCAGGTACTGGCCGAAGTAGACCTCGAGCTGCTGGATGCCCTCGACCATCGACAGCACGACGTCGCCCGTGCGGGAGCGGCCGAAGTGGGCCGGCCCGAGGGCGGTGATGTGCGCATAGAGCGTGCGCCGCAGCGTCGCCTGCACGAGGGCGGCGGTGTGGTGCGCCACCATCGTCCGGTAGTACTCGAGCGCGCCGCGGAGCACGGTCACGGCAGCGACCAGCCCGACGGCGAGCAGCAGCGAGGGCAGCGTCGGCCCCGCCAGCACGCGCGCCAGGAGCCAGCCGAGCAGCGCGAGACGCGCGATGCCGGCGACGACGGCGGCGAGGCCGATCAGCACCGCCCACGCGATGCGCCAGCGCACGCCGGCCGTGAAGCGCCAGAGCTCGCGGCTCAGGTACATGCGAGCAACCGCTTGACGGCGTCCAGCACGGTGGGCGCGCACGGACAGTCGCGCGCGCCCCAGCACCTGCCGGGATCGAGGAGCACGCCCGTCATACCGACGCGGCGAGCGCCGAGGACGTCGATGGAGTAGAGATCGCCGACGTACGCCGCCTCGCCCGCGGTCACGCCGGCCCGCGCGAGCGCGCGCTCGAAGATCGCCGGCTGCGGCTTCTCGACGCCTTCCTCCTGGGAGTCGAGCGCGAAGTCGACGAGCGGCAGGAGATCGAGCCGCTCGAGGATGCGCCGGATCATGCCATTGGAGTTCGAGATCACGCCCGTGCGCAGGCCGGAGTCCCGCGCCAGCGTCAGCGCGGGCGCGGCCTCCGGCTCGGGGGCCGTCCAGAGGCCGAGCGGCTGGTTGTAGCCGCGGCGCCACTCGTCCATGGCGCCCACGAGCGCCGCGTCGGTGACGCCGACGCCCTCGAGCACGTACGCGAGGTAGCGGCTGTGCGTCGTGCGCGTCTCGGTGGACGCGATCTCGCCCGTCGCGAACACGTCGGCGTCCAGCCGCACGCGCGCCCGCCACTCCGCGCGCATGAGGTCGTCGGGCGTCGTCGACACGCCCCGCGCGGCGAGCGCCGCGGCGATGGCCGCGTAGTCGATGCGGATGAGCGTGTTGCCGGCGTCGAAGAAGATCGCGCGGAGGCTCACGGGATGACGCGGAAGGAGAACTCCCCCTCCGTGAGGTGGCTGTCCACCGACAGCACGCGCCACACCACGCGGTACGGCCCGGGCGGGAGTGCGGGTACCGACACGCGGAGCAGCGCGCGGTTCGCCGGATCGACCGCGTCGTCGCCGAGATCCCTCCGATGGCCGGCGGCGTCGAGGACCTGCACACGGCTGTACGCCGGCTCGAGCGCGCCCGTGAACCAGAGCCGCACCTGCGCGGGCAGCGGCTTCACGCTGGCGCCGGCGCGCGGCTCCGTCCGTTCGAGGACGCCGTGGGGGGCGGCGGACGCCGGACCGATGGTGAGCGCGAGCACGACGGCGCAGAGGCAACGCTGGATCACGGACAAACTCTACTCCATTACGGGCGATGCCGATGCACCCCGCCTTGCGTTTCGAGATAGGCGACGAGGTCCAGCAGGTCGGCGACGCTCAATACGTCGCGATAGTCGGGCATCGTCGAGCGTCCGTCCGGCCCCGTGTAGCCGGGGCCCTCGATGATGACGGCGTTGGGATCGAGGATCGATTCCGCGATGTAGCTCCGCGGATGGTGTCCGCCGATGCCGGTGAGCTCGGGTCCGGCGCCGGACGGCGGCGGATAGGACTCACCACGGAGCCGGTGACAGCGGAAGCACTCGAGCCGCGCGAACACATCTCGCCCCCGCCGCGGATTGCCAGAGGGCAGCCGAAACACCCAGCCGCGCGGCACGCCGCCCGCCTCGTGGAGCTGCTCCATCGTCGCGCGGATCGGATCGCGCCCGCCGTTCACGTCGGCGACGTGAGCGACGTGCCCCGCGTGGCGTGCCGGCATCGTCTCGCCGAGCACCGCCGTGAGGCCGAGCACGGCCGCGCCGAGCGCGGCTTCGCAGGCCACCACGGTCACGAGCCGCGACGGGGACACGCGCGCCGGACCGAAGAGCGCAAGCCGGCAACGCCGGACGCCGCGCGCGACGAGACCGCGCGCGGGCAGGCCCGTGAGACGCGGGAGGAGCGCGTAGCGATTGGTCCCGCCGAGCAGCACGAGCACGACGACGAGCGCCAGCTTCGCGAGCAGGACCCGACCGTACGGGGTGTCGCGAAGCGCCGCCACGTCCGGCAGCTGCACCCACGCGTTGTAGACGCCCGTCAGGACGACCGCCGCCAGCGACCAGCCGGCGAGCCGCGAGAACCTCGCGCAGATATGCGTGACCGATGAAGGCGCCAGCGCCGACCCCGGACCGAACGCCACGAGCGCGAGCGCGACGACGCCGCCGATCCAGAGCGACGCCGCGAGCACATGGATCCAGTCCAGCAGGACGCTCGGCGTGACATCGCCCCAGTCGGCGGCGTGGCCGCTCAGCGCGGTCGTGAGCGCAATGGCGCCGGCCAGCGCCAGCGCGACGACCCGCGCGCGACGCGTCCCGATCGTTGCGGTCGAGAGCGACGCAACGAGAGCGAGACTGCGAGCGCTCCAGATCGTGCCGAAGTGCGTGCGCGACAGCACGAGCGGCACCGCTCGCACGGACTGCGCGAGGTCGCCGCCGGCCAGCGTTCGCGCCCGCAGCACGAGCTCGGCCACGGACGTCAGCGCCAGCACGCAGAGGCACACGACGGTCCAGCCACGGAGGCGACGACGCACCGGGGAGAGAGCGACGTCGTCCGCGCGCAGCGCCAAGACCTCGATCGCGAGACCGCCGACGAGGCCGGCGAGCGCGCCGAGCGCGATCCACCGCACGAGCATCGCGACGGCCAGCGTCACTTGATCCGGAACGGGAAGTCTCCCTCCGTCCGATGGCCGTCGCGGGCGACGACGCTCCAGTAGACACGGTAGCGCCCGGACGGCAGCGGCGGGACCCTCACTTGAAGCACCCGGTTGTCGCCCGGATCGACGCCGCCATCACCCTGGTCCACGCGTCGCTTGTCCGCGTTCTCCACGCGGATGGTGCTGAACACGGGCTCGATCTGCCCGTCGAACCAGATCCGGATGGCCGCGGGCGGTGCATCCACCGTGGATCCGACACGCGGCTCCGAGTGATCAGGAAAGGCGTGCGCCCACGCCGCGCCGACCGCGAGGGCCAGCGCGGCGCCGGCGAGCACACCTATCGCGGCTGCGTGGGACCGAGCACGCCGTGAAACGGTGTCCACGAGAAGATCTGCGGCGCGATGTCGTCGAGATAGAAGTGGATCTGGCCGATCACGCCGACGTTCTTGCCGCTGCGCTCGTTGACGGGAATCACGGCCTCGAGGCCGAGCTGAAGATACCGGCCGAACCAGATGATGCCGGGATTGACCGTCCCCGTCGTACGGCCGGCATTTTTCGGATCGTCGAGCGGCGTCCGCATGACGAACTCCACGATCGGGATCATGCGGTTGAGCGGCGCGGGCAGGCCGACGTCGCGCACATAGGACTGGAGATATTGGAGATTGTACTGGACCGTGAAGCCCCACTTCGCGGCACTCGCGTTGACCTCACGCTCGACCTCGACGTTGCCGTCCTCGTCGAGATTGAAGTGCTTGGTCGCGTGCCGCGTGGGGATCGACACGCCGAACGTGCCCGTCACCGCCACCGGCTTCACGAGGTCGAGCGCGTCGGGCAGGTCGCCGAAGCCCTTGCCGAAGAAGAGCGCGGGCGTGATCGTGTCGAACCCCTCGGCGCCGACCTTGCTATAGCCCGTGCCGCCGACGTCCCAGGAGATGCCGGTGGACAGCAACATCTCGTGCGGGTCACTTCTGAAGAAGACGTACTTCAGCGCGACCTCGAGATTGTCGAAGCCGGTCACCGTCTTGCTGTGATCGGGGTCGAGCAGCCGCCAGTCGCCGCCGAGGCTGAAGCCGAGATTGGGACTGAGCCGTTTCGAGAACTCACCCGAGATGTCGGTCGCGCGCGTCGGCGGCTGGTCGCCCTCGCCACGCAGCTTGATGCTGGACACCGTCGGCAGCGACAGCTCGTCGGCGACGAAGGGATCGTCGATGCCGAGGGTCGCGGGGAAGAACCGCTTGCCGGCCATTCCATGGGCCCCGGCCGTGCCGGCCATCGCCGCGAGGGCCGCGATCAGTGACACCACGAACGTGACATGCTTTGAACGCATGGGCGTCCTCCTGGATGCGAGAGTCGTTCTGAGCTGCGCGAACGATCAGGCGGCGGAGGACGGAGGCGCGCGTCCGCGATCGGGACGCGAGGAGCGCACGTCGGCGCGAATCGGGGCAACGTCGGGGTACGCGTCGCGCACCAGCGTCGGCGCGACGGCAACCACGACGCCATCGGTCAGGACGGCGGGCGCGTGCGTGCTGCCGGACGCGAGCACGCAGGTGGCGGCCGCGCCCGGATCGTTGAGGTGGTGCACGGAATGGACCGCGGCGTCGACGCCGACGACGGCCGAGAGCAGCGCGAGCGCCAGCGCCAGGCGCCGCCGCGAGCCGCAGACGGCCAGCGCGACCACGGCCGCCACGAGCGCCGGCACGCTCGCCGACGCGGGAACGGCGGCGCGAAGATCCACGGCAGGCAGGACGATCGGCGTGGCGACGGGAGCCGTGGCGATCTCGGATCCGGCCGCGCCCGTGTGCGCCCCAGCCGCGCCCGCAGACAGCAGGAGCGCGGCCGCGGCCACCAACGAGGCGAGGAGCGGGCGCACCATGGCCGACACTGTACCGCGGGAACCGGCGGGTTGTCTCTCCGGTTCCGCGGCGATCAGAATCGCCAGGCCAGCCCGGCCGCCACGCCGGCAGCGCGGTGAAACCCGCTTGCGATTACCATGCGCGCGAGGTAATACCATACGACCGTGTTGACCGGAATCGTGTTCCGCGCGGCCGCCCTGGCGGCCTCGGCCCTGCTGCACGTCCTCGTGTACGGCGCGCTGAGCCTGGCCCCTGCGTGGACACCCCCGCCGCGGACGGGTCTCATCGTCACCGACCTCATCGTGAGTCAGCCCGCGGCAGCGGCCATCGCGACTCCGCGGCTCGTCACACCGCCCCGTCCGCTCGCCAGGCCACAGCCATCGACGAGTCGAGCCGAGCGCGCGCGATCTGATAGCGCGGCGAAGATCGAACCGTCAATCGAGCGCGAAGCCTCCGAGCCGCCGGCACAAGCCGAGCCGACGATCGTCGTAGCCGATGAGACCCCCCCCGGCGCGATCGCAGCGCCATCTGCGTCGACGCCATCGGTGCCAGACGAAACGCTCGTCGGCGGGAACGCGCCGGTGACCGCGTCCTCGCGACAGGATCCGGGACCGGCGGTGGCGGCGCTGCCGCCCGGCCCCGCGGCCGGGACGCCCGGCGCTCTCACGCGCATGGCGATTCCACGCGGCGGCTACCAGATCACGCCCTCGTATCCGGCGACGGCGCGACGGCTCGGCATCGAGGGCACGGCACTGCTCACGGTGTTCGTCGACGCCGCGGGACGCGTCGGTGAGGTCGTCGTGAAGCAATCGGCCGGGCATCCCGATCTCGACCGAGCGGCGGCCGACGCCGTGCGCCGCTGGCGATTCGAGCCCGCGCGCCGCGGCGCCGAGGCCGTCGCGATCTGGGTGGAGCTGCCGGTCGAGTTCCGTCTGCGCTGAGCGCCGGGTTTATCATCGTGTCCGTGGCTCGCCTCGTTGCCGCGCTCGCCATCGTCCTGGGTCTCGGCGGTCTCGCGCTCGCTCAGACGCCGACGCCGATCACCGCGACGAAGCCGATCACCATGGAGGAGCTCCACCGCGCCGGCGGCGTGCCGCGCGGCTGGAAGTTCACGCTGCCGCCGGGCGATGCCAAGACCGGCCGCGCACTCTTCGCCAAGCTCGAGTGCAACAAGTGCCACGAGGTGAAGCCCGACTTCCCGAGGACCGGCGGCGCCGGTGACGTCGGCCCCGCGCTGACGGGCATGGGGGCTCACCACCCCGCCGAGTACTTCGCGCAATCGATCGTCGATCCCAATGCCGTCATCCTCGCCGGCCCCGGCTTCGTCGGGCCGGACGGGCGCTCGATCATGCCCGACTACCGCGACAGCCTCACCTTCGCCGAGCTGGTCGATCTCGTCGCGTACATCAAGAGCCTCGACGGCGGCGACCGCGATCACCATCATCACGAGGTCAGCGCGCCGCAGGAGCAGACGGCGGGGCCGTACAGGGTGCGCGTGGAGTACACGGAGCCTGGCGCCGCCGGCGGTCACGCGCACGGCGCGGCGCCTACGAAGCCCACCGGCCACCTGATGGTCTTCGTCGCCGACGCGACGACCGGCGAGCCCGTGCCCTACCTGCCCGTCACCGTGATGATCCGAGCGGAAGAACGCGCGGCGCGCACGGTGCGCCTGCGGCCGATGATCGGCGGCTCCGGCTTCCATTACGGCGCCGACGTCACGCTGCCCGACGACACGACGAAGATCACGCTGACCCTCGGCGCGGCGGCGGTCAAGACCGTGGGCGCCGCGGCGGGACGCTTCGCCAGGCCGATCACGCTGAGCTTCGACTGGGAGTGACTGAGCTCGGTCTCCTCGCGCGGTTCGTCCACCTGAGCGCGTCCATCCTGATCGTCGGCAGCGCGGCGCTCGTCCTCCTCGCCGGCCGCTCTGATCGCCCGACGGCCCTGGCCTGGGAGTCGCGCGTCGTCGCGCTCACGCGCGCGCTGATCTGGCTGGCGCTCGGCGCCGGCCTGGCCGTCCTCGCTCACCAGACAGCGATACTCGAGTCGAGCGTGGTGGCGGCCCTCGAGCCGCGAGCGCTGGCGCGCGTGGCGCTCGAGACGCGGTTCGGCCACGTGTGGCTCGTGCGCCAGGGACTGCTGCTCCTCCTCGGGGTCTTCGTGAGCCTGCGCCTGGACGTGCGACGGGCCGTCGACTGGCGCGCGGCGCGCGGCGAGACGGCGATCCTGGGCGCGCTGGCCCTCGCGGCCCTCGGCGCGGCCGGTCACTCGGCCGCCGTCGAGCCGTCGGCGGCGGCGGCGATCGCAGCGGACGTGGGCCACCTGCTCGCCGCCGGCGTCTGGGCCGGCGCCCTGCCGGCGCTGGTCCTCCTGCTGCGCGCGGCCAGCCGGGAGGCCGGCGCCGACGCGCGGCCGTACGCGGTGCTCGCCGCGCGGCGCTTCTCGCGCGCGGCGCTGATCTTGATGACGGCGCTCCTCGCGACCGGCATCCTGATCACCGCGGCGCAGGTCGGCTCGGTCGGCGCGCTCCTCGGCACGCGCTACGGGCGGCTGCTCGTGCTCAAGCTCGCGCTCGTCCTCGCGGCGCTCGCCGCGGCCGCGCTCGGGCGCCGGCGCCTGCTGCCCGCCCTCGGCGGCGAGGCCACGACGGTCGGGCGCCCGGCCATGCGGCGTCTGGCCGGCTCCGTGGCCGTCGAGGCCGCGTGCGTGCTCGCGATCCTCGGCGTCGTGACCGCGCTCGGCGTCTCGCCGCCGGCGCGCCACGAGCAGCCCGACTGGCCGCTGTCGTTCCGCCTGGCCGTCGGCGCGCTGGGCGACACGCCCGACGCCTGGCCCTTCGTGCTGGTCGGCAGCCAGATCGCCGTGCTGGGCGTGGTGGTCGCGCTCTGCTCGCTCGCGCTGCGCGCCGCGCGGTGGCCGCTGCTCGCGGGCGGCGGCGTGCTGATGCTCGCGGGCCTCGTGATGGCGCTGCCGCCATTCGCGACCGACGCCTATCCGACGACCTACCAGCGTCCGGCCGTGCCCTACCAGGCGGCCTCGGTCGCCGCCGGCGCTGCGCTCTACGCGCGCGACTGCGCGGCGTGCCACGGGCCCGTGGGCGCCGGCGACGGGCCCGCGGCGCGCGCGTTCTCGCCGCCGCCGCCCGATCTGCGCGCCCATCACGCGGCGCTGCACACGGCGGGTGATCTCTACTGGTGGATCACGCACGGGCGCCGCGCGATGCCGGCCTTCGGTCACCTCGAGCCCGAGCAGCGCTGGAGCCTGGTGAACTACCTGCGCGCGCTCGGCGCCGCGGACGCCGCGCGCCGGCTCGGCGCCGTCGTCGAGCCCGAGCGCCCGCGGCTCGTCGCGCCGGACTTCGCGTTCGCGGTCGGACCCACGCCGCCGCGCGCGCTGCGCGATTATCGCGGCGCGCGCGTCGTCCTGGTGGTCCTCTACACGCTGCCGGGCTCGCGGCAGCGGCTCGCGGAGCTGGCCGCGCGCTACGATCTGCTCGTGCCCCTCGGCGTCGAGGTCATCGCCGTGCCGACGGACGCCTCCCCCGACGCCATCAAGCGCCTCGGCCGCGAGCCGCGCATCTTCTTCCCGGTCGTGACCGACGGCGCCGCCGAGATCGTCACGACCTATTCCCTCTTCACGGCGGGGCCGCACGCCGAGTTCCTGGTGGACCGGCAGGGCTATCTGCGCGCGCTCGAGGCGGCGCCGCAGGGAACCGAGCGGCTGCTGCAGAACGTCCAGGCGCTGAACGAGGAGAAGGTGGTCGTCGCGCCGCCCGCCGAGCACGTGCACTGATGGCCGTCTGGAAGGTCGTCGTGCTGCTCGATCTCGCGCTCGCCCTGGGCGTCGGCGGCGGCTACCTCTGGTGGGGCCGGCAGGTCGAGCGGCTGGGCCGCGAGCTCGTCGAGGCGCGCGCGGCCGCCGCCGGGCCCCGCGAGTACCGCGCCGAGGGGGTGGTCCGGGCCGTGCTGCCCGAGGTCGGCGTCATCGTGATCACGCACGAGGAGATCTCCGGCTACATGCCGGCGATGACGATGGGCTTTCGCGCGGTCTCGCCGAAGCTCTACGAGGCCGTGGAGGTCGGCGACGCGGTACGATTCAGCCTGGGAGGCACGCCTCCCAATCTGGCCATCACGACCATCGAAAAGCTCGGACGCTGAGGAGGTCCCGCGTGTGAAGGTGGCCGTGGCGCTGGCGACGCTGCTGCTGGGCGCTGATCCGGCCTGGGCCGATCACGGCGGGCCGCTGCGCACGGCCGGCTGGAGCCCGCTCACCGCGGCGCTCGTGTTCGGTGGGCTCGCGCTGCTCGCCGGCATGCTCGTGGTCGTGATCGTCGCGCGGCTGACCCGCCGCGACCGCCCCTCGTCCTGACGACGTCGTCCGCGCCTAGTGACATGGGGGGCCCCGAAATGGCCCCCCATACCCCCCATACCCCCCACACGCTCGTCGCGCCCCGGCGAAGCCGTGGCGCGCCTCGACCTCCAACGCTCGGGGCGCCCCGGCGAAGCCGTGGCACCCCTCGATACTCCGACAAGCTCCTGTCTAGCGGGCGGCCTTCCGCGTGCGCCGGCGCGGCGCGGGCGGCGCGTCGGCCTCCTCCCCCACCGCGGCGCGCAGCGTCTTGAGCAGCGCGAGCGCCTCGTGGCTCAGCGGGCGCTGGCGCGGGTGGATGACGTCGAGGCTCCGGCTGAGCGGCTCGGCATCGCTGAGCTCGAGGCTCAGCAGCCGGCGGCGGCGGATCTCGTTGACCACCGCGAGGTGCGGCAGGAAGGCGAGGCCCATACCGCGCTCGACCATCCGCTTGGCCGTCTCGATGGTCTCGACCTCCAGGACGACGTTGGGCACGAGCCCGGCGCGCCGGAAGAGCCCGTGGGTCAGCGTCCAGTCGCTCGAGCCGCGGTCGAAGAAGATCAGCGGCTGTGCCGCCACGTCCTCCAGCCGGACCCGCCGGCTCTGCGCGACGTGCGAGTCGGGCCGGGCGACCAGCACCAGCGGGTCGTCGCGCAGGCTGAGCGTCTCGACCTCGGGATGCTGCAGCGAGCGCGCGAGACCGATCTCGGCCTGGCCGCCCAGGACCATCTCCAGCACCTCCTTGGAGTGGCCGGAGCGCACCGTGATCATGACCTTGGGGTGAGCGGCCTGGAAGCGCTTGAGCACGTCGGGCAGGACGTACGTGCAGATCGAGAGCGCGGCGGCGAGCTGGAGGGCGCCGCCGCTGGCCGGGCGCAGGTCGTGGACGGCCTGGCGGGCCAGGGCCACGGCGTGCAGGAGCTGCTCGGCGTGGGGGCGGAAGGCCCGGCCGGCCGCCGACAGCCCGAGGCCGGTCGGGCTGCGAATGAAGAGGGGGACGCCGAGGGACTGCTCGAGGGCCCGGATGCGGGCGCTGATGGCCGGCTGGGTCACCCGGAGGGCGTCGGCGGCCCGCCGGAAGCCGCCGAAGGTGCCCACCGCGAGGAAGGCCTCGACCTGCCCGATCTCCACCCATTCACCTCGCTTATGGCGTCACCCGCCCCGATACGGTCTGATTATACCCACCTGTGAAAGATCTTTCCGATCGAGAAATTTTATAGGCCCGATAAAAACAATGAGTTTGCCGGAGCGCGCGGGCCCCGGCACAGTAAGGGCAAGAACCTCACGCTGATGCTCACGGACGCCGACGGAGGCGACGATGGACGGTCGATGCGGTTGCGGACACGAGGTGCCGGGCGAGCTCCAGCTGTTCGGCTGCTTCGATTGCGGGACGACGTGCTGCCGAGCCTGCGCCATTCACCTGGAATCGGCGACCTACTGCCGCGCCTGCGCGGGGTCGCTGCTGGACACGGCGGCCGTGCACGCGGCCGAGCCGTTCGAGCTCCACTGAGACTCGCGCGACGCGAGGGAGGGACGACGATGACCACGGCCTGTCACTGCGGAATGACGCCCGAGCAGGATCGCCGCACTCCTTGCGCGGAGTGCGGGACCACGGTCTGCGCCTCCTGCTCGCTCGAGTTCGACGCCACCACCTACTGCCGCTGGTGCGCCAGCACGACGGCGCTCCAGCGCTCGGCCTGACGGCCGCCGTCCGAGGCGAGCGAAACCCAAGGAGACCCACGCGATGATCGAGAGCAAAGGGAAGGCATTCCGCCGGCTGCTGAAGGACGAGCCCTACGTGTTCACGGGCGGCGTGTACTCGCCGCTGGACGCGCAGATCGCCGAGAAGGTGGGCATCAAGGCGATCTACCTCAGCGGGTATTCGGTCGCCATGGCCAACGGGTGGCCGGACATGGGGTTCCTGACCCAGACCGAGGTCGCACGCATCGCCTCGATGGTGGCGGGCGCCGTCGACGTCCCGGTCATCGCCGACGCCGACGACGGCTACGGCAACGCGCTCTCGACCCTGCGCACGGTCCAGGAAATGATCAAGACCGGCGTGGCCGGCATCCACCTCGAGGACCAGCGCTTCCCGAAGCGCTGCGGCCACATCGCCGGCAAGGTGTGCGTGAGCCGCGAGGAGGCGCTGGGCAAATACCGCGCCGCCGTCGACGTGCGCAACCGTCTCGACCCCGACTTCTTCATCATCGCGCGCACCGACGCCTACGGCGCGGTGGGCGGCAGCCTGGAGGAGGCGATCGCGCGCGGCCGCCTGTACGCCGACGCCGGCGTGGACTCCGTGTGGGCCGAGCTGTCGAACGCCTCGCGCGAGCCGGCCATCGAGTTCGCGCAGGCCATGCGCAAGACGCACCCGGACCTTCCGCTCTCGTTCAACTACTCCTCGTCCTTCAAGTGGTCGAGCGACAGCAACCCGCTCACCTTCAAGGAGCTGGGCGAGCTCGGCTACAAGTTCATCTTCATCACGCTCTTCGCCGCCCACGCGGGCATGTATGCGACGTGGAACGCGCTGGAGGAGCTGGCCAAGGACCAGGAGCAGGCGCAGTGGCGGCTGGAGAAGGCGAAGGCCGGCCATCCCACGGAGAGCCATCACGTCATGGCGCGCGTGGCCCACTTCCAGGAGCTGGAAAAGCAGTACATCCCCGGCACCGAGGAGCGCATCAAGGGCAGCCACGGGTTCGACGACAAGCGCATGCACTAGAGCTTCGCTTCGGAGGGGGCCTGAGCTTCGCATCGGAGGGGGCCTCGACGGTCCCCTCCGATGCCTCCCCCCAGGATTTCTTTCGGAGGGGGCCCCGACGGCCCCCTCCGACGCCTCCCCCCAGGATTGCGCCGGCAAAGCCGGCGCTCGAAGTGGTAAATCCCATCGGTCGCGTACAATGCCGGCACCGTGGAGTTCCGGTATGTGATCTGCGACGTCTTCACCGATCGGCCGCTGGCGGGAAATCAGCTCGCCGTGTTCACGGACGCGCGGCTCGTGCCCGAGCATCTGCTGCAGCCGATCGCGCGCGAGATGAATTTCTCGGAGACCGTCTTCGTGTACCCGGCGCTCAAGGGCGGACACGCGAGGATTCGAATCTTCACGCCGTTCAACGAGCTGCCATTCGCCGGCCATCCGGTGCTGGGCAGCGCCTTCGTGCTGGCGGCGCCGCTGCAGCTGCCGACCGTCGTGCTGGAGACGGGCCTCGGCCTCGTGCCGGTCGTGCTCGAGCGCGACGGGCCGCGGATCACCTTCGGTCGCATGAGCCAGCCGCTGCCCACGGTGAGCGCCGAGCCCGCCGCGGCGGCGATCGTGGCCGCGCTCGGCGGCGTGAAGCCCGTGCTGCCGGTCGAGCGCTACGTCAACGGCCCCACCCACGTGCTGGTCACCGTCGGCTCGACCGACGAGGTCGCGAAGCTGGCGCCCGACCTCGCCGCGCTCGCGCGGGCGACGCCGGCCGGCGTGTCGTGCTTCGCGGGCAGCGGCCGGAGCTACAAGACGCGCATGTTCGCGCCGGGTCACGGCATCGCCGAGGATCCCGCGACGGGCTCGGCGGCGGGCCCCCTCGCCTGCCACCTGGTGCGTCACGGCCTGCTCCAGCCGGGCCAGGAGATCCAGATCACGCAGGGCGTGGAGATGGGGCGCCCGAGCACGCTCTTCGCCCGCGCGGGCGGCACGCGCGAGCGCATCGAGAGCGTGGAGGTCGGCGGCTGCGCGGTGACCGTGGCGCGCGGCGAATTCCGTCTACAATGACCGGCGCCAGGGAGGACCCATCGATGAAGCTCAAGGATCGTGTGGCGCTCGTCACGGGCGGCGGCTCGGGCATCGGCCGCGCCATCTGCGAGCGCTTCGCCGACGAGGGCGCGCGCGTGGTCGTCAACGACGTCCGCCAGGAAGCCGCCGAGGCCACGGCCAAGGCGCTCGGCGCCGGCGCGCGCGCGATCGCGGCCGACGTCGCCGACAGCCAGGCCGTCCGCGCGATGTTCGCCGTCATCGACCGCGAGCACGGCCGCCTGGACGTCCTCGTCAACAACGCGGGCGTGGCCATGGGGCCCGGCGACGACCGCCAGGCCACGATGCGCAAGGGCGAGGCGCGCATCATGGAGATGGTGTCCGGCCAGGCTGTGCAGACGCACTGGGACGTCACGCAGTCGATGAGCGACGAGGCCTGGCACCACGTGATCGGCGTGCACCTGCACGGCACGTTCTACTGCACGCGCGAGGCGTTGAAGATCATGAGCCGCCAGAACTCCGGGGCCATCGTGAACCTCTCCAGCGTCGCCGCGCTGATGGGTCTCGAGACCGTGCCGCACTACAGCGCGGCCAAGGGCGGCATCCTCGCCCTCACGCGCGCCGTCGCGCGCGAGGTGGCGTCGCGCGGGATCCGCGTCAACGCGATCTGCCCCGGCTACATCGACACGCCGATGACGGCCGGCATCTCCGACCTCAGCCGCAAGCTGGTGCTGGGCCGCACGCCGATGGGGCGCGTGGGCGAGCCGCGCGAGATCGCGGCCACCGCGCTGTTCCTCGCCTCCGACGAGTCGTCGTTCACGACCGGGCAGTGGCTGTCGCCGAACGGCGGCCTGTTCATGGGCTGATGCCGCCGGCGCGCCGCGAGCTGTCGATCCGCGGGACGTCCGTCCACATGCTCAGCGACGGCGCCGGCCCACCGCTGCTGTTCCTGCACGGCGCCGGCGGCGGCGGGCGCTGGCTCGAGTTCCAGGAGCGGCTGGCCAAGACGTTCACCGTGCTCTCGCCGAGCCACCCGGGTCACGGCGGCTCCCCGGCCGCCGAGTGGATCGAGCACATCTCCGACCTCGCCTTCCACTATATGGACTTGCTGGACGACCAACGCCTGCCGCGCGTGCACGTGGTGGGCGCCTCGTTCGGCGGCTGGATCGCCGCCGAGCTCGCGACGATGGCCTCGCACCGGATCGCGTCGCTGGTGCTGATCGATCCCGTCGGCATCAAGGTCGACGGCTGGATCTACCCGTTCCTCTTCGGGATGGACATTCCCGAGGTCGTCGCGACCGTGTTTCACAATCCGATGGCGGCGCTGGCGCTCGCACCCCCTGATCAGTCTCCTGAGACCCTCGCGCTCCAATACCGGCAGGGCACGGCGCTGGCCCGCGTCGCGTGGAACCCGCACCTCTACGATCCGCTGCTGCGCCGCCGGCTGGGGCGGATCGCGGCGCCGACGCTGCTCTGCTGGGGCGCCCACGATCGGCTGGCGCCGCTGAGCCCGTGCGGCGACACGTGGGCGAAGGAGATCCCCGGCGCGCGGCTGCGTGTCTTCGCGGAGTCCGGCCACGTGCCGCACCTCGAGGAGCCGGAGGCGGTCGCCCAGGCGGTCCTGGAGTTCTGTCGCTCGGAAGGGGCCTCGTGAAGTTCTACTACTTCCACCTGATGCCGTACGTCATGGAGCACGACGAGCCGTCGTCGTGGGTCACGCTCTCCAACCGGTTGTATGACCCCAAGCAGGGGCAGATCCTCTACAACCAGTACCTCGACCAGCTCGAGTACGCCGAAGCGCTGGGCTGGGACGGGCTCTGCGTGAACGAGCACCACCAGAACTGCTACGGCACGATGCCGAGCCCGAACGTGATGGCCGCCATGCTCGTGCGGCGGACGTCGCGCGCGAAGATCGCGATCCTCGGCAACGGGCTGCCGCTGCGCGAGAACCCGCTGCGCATCGCCGAAGAGATCGCCATGCTCGACGTGGCCTCGGGCGGCCGCGTGATCTCCGGCTTCGTGCGCGGCATCAGCGCGGAGTACTTCTCGACCGGCGCCAACCCGACGCACTCGCGCGAGCGCTTCTACGAGGCGGCCGAGCTGATTCTGAGGGCGTGGACGGAGCCGGGGCCGTTCCCGTTCGACGGCAAGTACTACCGCTACCACTACGTGAACCCGTGGCCGCGGCCGATCCAGACGCCGCATCCACCGGTGTGGTGCCCGTCGCAGGGCAGCAGCGAGACGGTGGAGTGGGCGTCGAAGCGCCGCTTCCCGTACCTGATGGTCTTCACGCCGATCAAGCGCATCGCCCAGATCTACGGCGAGTACCGCGAGGCGTGCCAGCGCCACGGCTACACGGCCAGCCGCTACCAGCTCACGGTCAACGTGCCGATCGTCGTGGCCGAGAGCGACGCCCGGGCTGCGGAGATCGCGAAGAAGAACACGATGTGGGTGTTCAACACCGGCCTGCGCATGCACCCGCCGTTCTGGCGGCCGCCGGGCTACATGACGGAGGCCTCGCTGCGCCGGATTCTCCAGAACCCCCCGCCGCTGCCGAGCGACCTCACGTTCGAGCAGGCCGACCGCGAGGGCTACATCGTCTACGGCAGCCCGGCCACCGTGCGCGACAAGCTGAAGGTCTTCTCGGACGAGCTGAAGGCCGGCATCGTCTTCTTCTCGGACGAGCTGAAGGCCGGCATCGTCTGCTCGGGCATGAACGGCGGCAGCCACGAGGCGACGCTGGAGATGATGCAGCTCTTCGCCGAGGAGGTCATGCCGCACTTCCGCGAGGACGCCGAGGTCGACGAGACCGCGGGGGTCGGGCGATAAACGGCCTGCGCGTGGCGCTGGCGGCGCTGATGGTTCTGGCCGTTGCGGATGTCGCGGCCGCGGCCTCCCGCGAAAACGAGCTCAAGCGCGTCATCAATCGCAACACCGGCTTCGCCCACATGACGCGCGGCATGAACATGTACACGCTCATCGCCCTGCGCTCGTGCGTGACCGACGCGGACCTGCCCGTCCTGCGTCGGCTGCTCTTCGACCGCGACTACGTGACACAGCTCAGCGCAGCCGGCGTTCTCGTGGACATGGGCGCCGGCGGCCGCGCCACGCTGGTCAGCGCCCTGCCGGAAGCCACGGAGTACCGTGCACGGAGCACCATCCAGGACGCGCTGCGGGAGGCGGACGATCCGGCGCGGCGCCCGCTCAGCGCATTTCCGCTCGACGAGCGCGAGCGCAAGCGCCTCCGCGGCTGCGGCGCAGCCGCGCATTGAACGCAGCAAGGAGCCGGTGATGGGAATCAAGGCCATCGACCACTGGGTCATCGTCGCGGGCGATCTGCAGCGCACGCTAGATTTCTACCAGCGCCTCGGCTTCACGATCGCATGGGAGAAGCGACCGGGCCGCCCGGACATGGCGACGATCCGGATCAATCCCGCGCAGAAGATCAACGTCCACGGGCCCGAGGCGCCGGCGCGGCCCGGCTATCTCGGAGCGCGGCAGCCGACGCCGGGCGGCGCCGACTTCTGTCTCGAATGGGAGGGCACGGTCGAGGAGGTGGTGGCACTGCTCAAACGCCAGGGTATCGTCGCCGAAGCCGGCCCCGGGCCGCGCACCTGCGCGCGCGGCGTGTCGACCAGCGTGTACTTCCGTGATCCCGACGACAATCTGGTCGAGTTCACCGTGTACGATCGCCGGATCTGACGTCCCCACTCCTTGGACGTCTGGAGCCGCAGAAGGCGCAGCGCTCGCTCCAGTAAGCCCAGTAAGCTCCCGGGCCAAAAAACCTTCGACCACATGCAGGGCACCGCCAACCGTTGCAGCCATATCGTCAGAACGAGAAATACGACCATGCACGTCAGCGTGACCAATGGCCCCCCGGTCGGGGCGAAAGCCGTCACCAGGAGATACAACGGTCCGGTGAGGAGCAACACCGCGACGAAGAGCTTTGGAGCGAGACTTATCTGCCGCCACGCGGGACTTGGACGCCCCATGACCGAGGCGCCGTTCTTGTCGACTCTCGCGTACGACGCGACGAGCATCCCGGCCGCATACGCAGGGACATAGCTGAGCGCCCACTGTCGAACACCTTCCTTCATCAGAGGCCACACGAGAGCGAGGCCGATGACCCCGATCAGCAACATGACGCCGCCGGCTGTCATGCCTTTCAAACGGGAGTCGCGCACGATACTGATCGGAAGGCTGTGACCAACTCGAACGGTCGAGAACCCCGTCACGAGACCGAAGATCGCCATGACAATGATCACGGTCATAAGGTGACGCCGGCCTTCTGCGCGAGGGATGACGAGCCGACGGCCAGCGAGACCAAGAGCAGAGCACGTCCGATCACCGCCCGCACTTCGATCTGCTTGGGAAGGGCTATCTTTTCGAGGAGCGCCGCGGTCCGCGCGTCAACTTCACACGGATGTCAGGCGGCAAATCGATCGGAATGAACCAGTCAGCAGGGTACAGATAGTCCTCTCCGCTCTCGTCGACGACTCTAAGGTCGCCACTTTCCAAGGCGCCTCGGTCAGCGATCACTCGATAGATCTTGTGGAGCTCGAGCGACGCGGGATACTCCGAATTGTCGACACAGAGAACGAAGCTCGCGCCGGATTGCGGCCGGCTCTTGATGAGCCTAGTCGACATACCGCTTGCGCTTGATTTCCTTGCGGCCAATGCCATGCGCCTCATACCAGTGAAGTTCGGCCCTTCGCGTCGTGCCGTTGGACAGCTCGATGAGCGCGACTCCCTTCAGCTTCCGCCACCGTCCGTTACCGTACGCCTTGTTCAGCCTCGACAACTCCCGGATGCCCCGCCCTTCTGCGATCGTCTCTCGTTTCCCTGACAGGCGGATGATCCGGAAGCGCATCGCGCCTCATTATTACGAACGCTGCTTGATCAGAACATGTCTTCATTCCGATACGTCAGTAGCTCTTCGGCAGCCCCAGCACGTGCTCGGCGAGGTGGTTGAGCACCATCTGCTGGGAGACGGGCGCGATCTTGTAGAGGCGCACCTCGCGCCAGAGCCGCTCGACGTAGAACTCCTTGGCGTAGCCGTAGCCGCCGTGGGTCTGGAGCGCGACGTCACAGGCCTCGAAGCCGGCCTCGGCGCCCAGCAGCTTGGCGACGTTGGACTCGGCGCCGCACGGCTGGCCGTGGTCGAAGAGCCACGCGGCCTTCAGGCACATCGCCTCCGCCGCCTCGAGCTTGGCCCACGCCATCGCGAGCGGGTGGGCGATCGCCTGGTTCTGGCCGATGGGCCGGTCGAAGACGACGCGCTGCTTGGCGTACTCCACCGCCCGGCCGAGCGCGGCGCGGCCGATGCCGACCGCCTCGATGCCCGTGAGCATGCGCTCGGGGTTGAGCGAGTCCAGGATGTGGTAGAAGCCGCTGCCCACCTCGCCGACGACGTTTTCCTCGGGGATCTCGAGGCCGTCGATGAAGATCTCGTTGCTGTCGACGGCGGCGCGGCCGAGCTTCTCGATCTCCTGCACGGTGATCTTCGCGCGATCGAACTCGGTGAAGAACAGCGTGAGGTTCTTGAGGGGCTTCTTCGGGTCGCGCTCATCCGTGCGCGCCAGTAACAATATATGGGTCGCGTTGCGGGCGTTGGTGTTCCAGACCTTGCGGCCGTTGACGACCCAGCGGTCGCCCTGCCTGACGGCGCGCGTCTGGATCCGCGAGGTGTCGCTGCCGACGTTGGGCTCGGTGACGCCGAACGACATCACGATCTCGCCCGTCGCGATCTTCGGCAGGTACTTCTCCTTGAGCCGCTCGGAGCCGTGCTTGATGACGGGCATCGGCGGAAACACGTAGAAGTGGATCGGCGAGGCGCCGCTGGTGCCGGCGCCGGACGCGCAGATCTCGTGCAGCAGGATGGCCGCCTCGGTCACGCCGAGTCCCGACCCGCCGTACGCCTCGGGGATGATCGCGCCCAGCCAGCCGGCGCGCGCGAACGCCTTGACGAAGTCCCACGGGTACTCGTGCTTGCGGTCCTTCTCGAGCCAGTAGTCGAGCGAGAACGAGCGCGCGAGCGTGGCGACTTCCTTGCGGATCATTTCCTGCTGCTCGGTCAGCGCGAAGTCCATGGCCGGATTCTAACGTAGGATAGGGCGCGACGGGAGGACGGCATGGCGACCTTGACCGAACGGATGTTGGGCGCGGCGCTCCTGGAGCGCACAACGTACGAAGAAGTCGAGCGGGACAGGACGGCCACGGCCCAGGCCCTCGGCGTGGTCGTGCTGAGCTCCGTGGCGGCCGGGATCGGCCTCGGCGCTGGCCTGCGCGGACTGATCATCAACACCGTGGCGTCGATCGTGCTGTGGGCGATCTGGGCCGCCCTCGTCTACGCGATCGGGACCAGGCTGCTGCCCGAACAGGATACCCACGCCGACTGGGGCGAGGTGGCGCGCACCGTCGGCTTCGCGCAGGCGCCGGGTCTGCTGCGCGTGTTCGGCATCGTCCCGGTCCTCGGCCACTTTGTGCGCGCCGCCACGGACGTCTGGGTGCTCATCGCGACGGTGGTCGCCGTGCGTCAGGCGCTGGACTATCGCTCGCTGCCCCGTGCCCTCGGCGTGTGCCTCATCGGCTGGGTCCTTCAGGTCGTCGGCTTCTTGGTCCTGCGGCGGACGCTCGGGTAGAATCGCGGCGCGATGGCGGTCCAGGGACTCTACGCGCTGCAGAACGGCTTCATGGGCGCCCAGCGCTCGCTGCTGTTCTACGGCGAGTACTCGGAGGCGCGCACTCAGATCCCGGTCACCTGCTACGTCGTGCGCACCTCCGACGCCATCATCCTGTTCGACACCGGCGTGGCGCCGCGCGCGGTGCCGGGCCTCATGCGCAACGACCCGTTCGCGCGGTTCACCGACGAAGATCTGTTGGTGCACCGGCTCGATGGCCTCGACCTGTCGCCGTCACGCGTGGATCTCGTGGTCCTGTCGCACCTTCACTACGACCACGCCGGCGGCGCCGCGCTGTTCTCGGAGTCCGAGCTCGTCGTGCAGAAAGACGAGTACGCGTACGCCCACTACCCCGCCCCGTTCTTCGCGCCCTTCTACTACCGGAAGAACTTCGACCTGCCGGGATCCAGGAGAGCGGGCCCGTGGTCCTGGCCGGCGACTCGTGCTACTGGCAGGAGCACATCGACCAGGAGCGCGTGCCCGGGGTGGTCTGGGACCCGACGCGGGCGCTGCACTCGATCAAGAAGCTCAAGACCATCGCCCGCCTCACCGGCGGGAAAATTTTCCCCAGCCACGACCCCGTCTTCTGGCAGACAGTGAAGCAGGCGCCCGAGGCGTATCGCTAGCCTAGTCGGCTGTCGGGTATCGAGGGGTGCCACGGCTTTGCCGGGGCGCCCCGAGCGTGTGGGGGGTATGGGGGGCCATTTCGGGGCCCCCCATGTCACTAGTCGGGCGCTTGTCGCGCCGCGGGACCTGCGCGTCCTTCTTGCGCGCCTCGCTGAGCCCGATGGCGGTCGCCTGCTTGCGGCTGGTCACCCGCTTGCCGCTGCGCCCACTCTTGAGCGTGCCGCTCTTGCGCCGCCGCATCGCCGACTTGACCATCGTGCCCGCGCTCTTGCCGTACCGCGCCATCTCCGCCACCTCCTGATGAGAGTCTTCCCGGTTGACGCCTCCCGCGAGTATTGCAAACCGTGTGCACACGACTGGCGCCGTGGCAAAGTAAGCGCGTGACGGACATCGGCAAGCGACTGAACGCCCTCGACTGGTCGGCCATCGAGCGCTCGATGTGGGAGTACGGCTACGCGAAGACACCGCCCGTGCTCACGCCGGACGAGTGCGCCG
>WNGJ01000348.1_pt1 | contig 71409 bp, 72 predicted proteins | sample 5400611 | NCBI WGS metagenome assembly WNGJ01 (sample SAMN13153375, study PRJNA577476) | soil metagenome | isolation source: 40 cm soil or saprolite under Garry oak tree replicate 1 | place: USA:California | collected 2016-06-15 | reverse complement strand
GCGGACGAGAAGCTGGACCTCGTGGCGTTCCTGCGCGCGCTGTGACGCGTCGACGAGAAGCACCGAAGGCGCCCGAGGCCAACACAACGCACCCGAGAAAGAGAGAAGGGACATGACCCAAAAGCACGATGTCGCATGGTTGATCGAGCGGGCCCGGCCGCTGACCGTTCACGACGCCCTCGAGCTCCAGCAGTACGGGACGGTGGCGAGATTGCCCATCGCGCTCGACGCCGCGGTCTGCGCCGTGAGCGTGGAGAATCTCAACCAGCTGCTGGCCGACACGATGACCTTGCGGGATCTGTACAAGAAGCACCACTGGCAGGTCAGTGGACCGACCTTCTACCAGCTCCACCTGCTGTTCGACAAGCACTTCGACGAGCAGAGCGCGCTGGTGGATGCGATCGCCGAGCGGATCCAGTCACTGGGCGGCGTGAGCATCGCCATGTCCCACGACGTGGCCGAGATGACGCTGATTCCACGCCCGCCGCGCGGCCGCGACGCGGTCCCGATGCAAATCTCGCGGCTGCTTCACGCGCACGAGATCGTCCTGAAGGAGAGCCGCACGATGGCGCGGCAGGCCGCCGAGGCGGGTGATGACGGCACCAACGACCTCCTGGTCAGCCAGGTGATCCGCACCAGCGAGCGACAAGTCTGGTTCGTCGGCGAGCACCTGGTGGACACGCCGCTGATCGCGCATCACGGCGGCAAGCGCGAACAGATCTGACCTCGAGGGGGCGCCATGGACGACCAGGAGATCCTCGGCCGGATCAACGAGCTCGCCCGCGAGGAACACGAGCTGTTCGAGCGTGAATCACACGGGCAGGTGACCGACGCAGACCGTCAACAGCTCCGACAGCTTCAGATCTCGCTGGATCAGTGCTGGGACCTGCTCCGGCAGCGACGGGCGCGGCGGGCGGCCGGACTCAACCCGGACGACGCTCAGATTCGAGACGCGGGAACCGTCGAGGGATATACGGCGTGATCACGCGGCGGCGCGGTCGAGCGCCGCCGCCACGTCCTGATGCCCTCGCAGGCCGAAGCAGCAGATCCAGCCCACCGGCGGGACGGGCTCCATCGCCGCGCCGCAGATGCCACAGACCGGTTCGTCGATCGCCCGACCGTCCAGCACTTCCAGCTCGTCGCGCATCGTGGTGCTCATGACCTTGCGATGACCAGGCGCGCTCCGAAGTTGCCGGGTGCCCGCCACCGTCGCGAATCTTCCTCGAGCCGAACCTTTTCTTCCCGGATGGCGTCACAAGAAGTGCACGGGACGGGCACCGACGCGAGTCGCGACGTCCCAAGACGACACAAACAGGCTCGAGGTGGGATCGTGAAGCGTGGCGGTCACTGCAAGCGCGGGCCGCGCCATCTGACGCGGGAGTTCCTCGTGGCGGCGACGACCCTGGTGGCCTTCGCCACCGATGCCAGTGGTCTCCCGGGGAGACCGTGGCCATCCGTCCTCGGCTCGCGTGAGGCCTTTTCACCCGAAGTCTCCGCGGCCGTCGAGCGCATCTGGATCAACCCGACCCTCCGCCGCACCGTGAACGGACCGCCCGCGCGCGCCCCGCTCGAGGTCTACGCCGCGTTCGTGGACACGCCGGAGGTGACCGCCGCCGCGGCCAGGTTCCGAAACCTCGGGAGCTATCACGTGCAAGCGATCGATGACGACCGTTACCGAGGCGACGATGGCGACGGAGCCCGCGGATTCTCTCACGTGCTTCGGCGCGAGCGGCAACGGCGTATCATCTTTTCCGAAGGCGCGCACACCAGCCCGTTTCTCGGCACGGTCAGCGGAAGCGCGCTGACGGTCCTGGACCTCGAGCAGCACGGGGACTGGGTGAATCCGACGCTCACGGCCTACGTGCACATCGACGACCGGGTTGCGGCGGCCCTCGCGCAAGTGCTCGTGGCGAGCTTCGGCTTCCTGGCGGACCAGAAGCTGGTCGAGGGACTTCGCATGACGGCGGGAGTCGCCGAATGGGCGGTCGAGCCATCGGGCGGCTTCTGTGAGTGGCTCGCTCGCGAGCCGCTCGCCGCCGCTCGGCGCCATCGCATCGTCGCCGCTCTTCCCGGCTGCGTGCGGGCACGGGCCCAGCTAGGCGCCGCCGCTTCGGAGGGCAGGAGGTGACGAGGCCATGATCTGGAAGCCCGGGATCCGCCGGTGGCTCGTGACCACGATCGTCCTCGCGCTCGCCGCGGGCCTGTTGTGGACGGCGCTGGAGTCCCTCGACAAGCTGGACGAAGCGATGGCGAAGGCGGCGAGGCAGCGCGAGCTCGTTCCCTGAGCGCTGAGGCCGTCGTCGCACGCCTAGCGCGTCGAGCCGTCCGCGGTCGCGCCTTCGTTGAGTACCACCACCTCGACCCGGCGGTTCTGCTGTCGGCCGGCAGCGGTGTCGTTCTCCACCACCGGGAACTTCGGGCCGTACCCTTTGGTGCGGATCCGCTGCGGCGCGATGCCTCGGGCCACCAGCAAGTCTCGAACGGCGTCGGCGCGCTGCTGCGACAGCTTGAGGTTGAACTCCTCGTTGCCGACGTTGTCGGAGTGACCTTCGATCAGCACGCTCCGCTTCGGGTACGTCTTGAGGAACTCCGCCAGCTTGTCGATGCTGCGTTGCGCGCCGGGTCCGACGTCGGCCTTGCCGGCGGCGAACAGCACGTCACCGACCGTGAGCACGATGCCGCGGTCGGTCTGCTGTGCCTTGAGGCTGGCCAGCTCGCTCGCGAGTGCGGTTGCCTTGGCCTGCTCGGCCGCGCGGTCCTTCGCGTCGACATCGTTCGTCTGACGACGGCCCTGCTCGAGCTCACGGGCCTTCGCCTCCGCCTCGCGGGCGCGCGCCTCGGCCGCCCGGCGCGCCTGCTCGGCTTCCTGCGTTTTGATGTCCGTCTCGCGGCGCGCCGTGGTGAGCTCACGGTCGCGCTTCTGGAGCAGCACCTCGGCGGTCTCCTTGCGGAGCTGCTGCATGTTCTGCTCCGTGTTGCCGGTGGCGCCCGTTACCGACGCCAGCTGAGCCTTGCGCTCGGCCAGATAGCCGAGATGCAGCTTGTCGTCGTTGTCCTTGGCCTCCTGGGCGGCCTGCAGGGCCTTCTGCGCGTCCAGCAGCCGTAGCGGGGCGTACGCTTGCACGTGCGGATCGGATTGCGCTTGCTGGTAGGCGGCTTGCGCGCGGTCGATCTGAGCCTTGCCCGCACGCTTCGCATCCGACGAGGCGCAACCGACGGCGACGATCGCGAGAGCCAGAACCGCGACCACTCGTGTGAGCTGAACGGGACGCTGACGCATCGACGGCACCTCCGCGCGGCCGAGCCCATTACTTCGGAAGACGCTCGAGCTCCTGGCGCAGCACTTTGATGTATTGGTTCGTCTCGTCGGACATCGCGTTGACGCGCTGATTGGCGGCCAGGGCTCGCGCGTATTCCCCATCGATCGCCGCCTGCTCCGCCGACCGGATCGCCCGGTCGTGGTTCCCCTTCGCCATCGCCGCCTGGGCGGCCTTCAGCTTGTCCTGCGCCGTCCTGAATTCGAGCGGCGCGCTGACGGCGGCGCCCGCCTGCTGGGCGTCCTCGACGGCCCGCTCGGCTTGCGCGACCTTCGCCGCCGTGAGGGGCCCGCGACTGGCGCAACCGACGGCCGACAACGACGCGAGCGCGATGCAGACGAAAATACTCCGATGGGGTGGCCGAGTCGGCTCGTTCACGGCGACCTCCTTTTGTTCTCTGTCGTCGCGCGTCGAGTCAGGTAAAACCCTGAGCGTGCGCGCGTCGACCCTGTTCGATAGTAAGCATGAGCGCGGCCGCGATGCATCTGATCGCGCGGCGCCGCACATGAAGTGCACGTCGTCGACGACCGGCCGAGAGGAGAGAGACGAAATGGAGCTGTTCATCTTCGCGCGATTTCACGCGCGCGCCGGTCACGAGAGCGCGGCGGCCGACGCGTTGCTCGACGTCCTCGCTCCGACGCGCGGGGAGCCCGGCTGCCTGAGCATTCACGCGTTCCGGTCGAGTCGCGACCCGCAGCTCTTCTATATTCACTCGCGCTGGAAGGATGAGGCGGCGTTCGAGCGCCACGCCGGTCTACCGCACACGATCCGCTTCGTCGCGCGCGTCGAGCCGCTGATCGACCACCCTCTCGACCTCACCCGCGCCGAGCGAATCGGCTAGCGGTCGAAGGAATGAACGCCGCGGCTTCGGGATTTCCCGGGTGCCCCGTGAAGGTATTCGCCTGGTTCGGAACGCGCCAGTCGAGCCATTTTGCTCGCACGCGCGCGTACTTTCGAGCTTCTCTGCTTGTCAAGAATCGTCTCGCGGGTGAGACTCGTGAGATGGCGCCGCCGCGAATCCCCGCGGAGCGACGGGCGGCTGTACTCGCCGAGATGAGCGCGCTCCTTGGTTCTTCGCTCGACTACGAGAGGGCCCTGCCGCGATTGACCCGCCTGGCCGTGCCGGTGCTCGGCGATCTGTGCGCCATCGACCTGGTTCAAGACGATGGAGTCCTGCACCGCGTCGCCAGCGCCCACGTCGATAGCACGAAGGAAGCGCTCGTCTACGAGATTCGTGCCCGACACGGATTCAATCCCGCGGCCGCGCACGGCGTGCCCGCCGTGGTTCGCACACGCCAGCCGGTGCTCATCTCGCGCGTCGGCGAGGCCGACCTGAACGCGATCGCGCTGAACGCCGAGCATCTCGCGCTGTGGCGGCAGCTCGGCCCGAAGTCCTGGATCATCGCGCCGCTCGTCGCCCATGATCGGGCCCTGGGCGCGATGACGCTCGCCATCACCGAATCCGCGCGGCGCTATGGCCGGACGGACCTGTCCTTCGCGACGGTCGTCGCGACCCACACGGCGGCCGCCATCGAGAACGCGCGGCTCTCTCGCGAGGCGCAGGCCGCCCGCGCCGCCGCCGAAGCGGCCAACCGCGCGAAGGACGAGTTCCTCTCCACGCTCTCGCACGAGCTGCGGAACCCGCTCAACGCCGTTCACGGGTGGGCGACGCTCATCGAGCGCGGTCAGCTCGGTGAGGCGCAGACCTGTCGCGCGGTGCAGATCATCGTCCGGAACGTCAATGCGCAGATCCGGCTCGTCGACGATTTGCTCGACATGTCGCGGGTGGTGAGCGGCCGCATGCGCCTCGTGGTCCAGCCGGTCGACCTGCGCGATCTCATCGAGGACGCGCTGGAGGCGGTCCGACACGCCGCCGAGGCGAAGCGCATTCGGCTCCAGCCGGTCCTGGAGGCGCCGGGTCTTCTGGTCAGCGGCGATCCGGGACGGCTGCAGCAGATCATCTGGAATCTGCTCGAGAATGCCGTGAAGTTCACTCCGAAGGACGGTCGGGTCCAGGTACAGCTGCAGCGCGTGCGATCGCACGTCGAGATCATCGTCAGCGATACGGGGCAGGGCATCGCGGCCGACGTCCTGCCGTATGTCTTCGACCGGTTGCGACAGGGCGAGAGCGGAAGCACGCGTGGCCACGGCGGGCTCGGGATCGGCCTCGCGCTCGTCCGCCACCTCGCGGAGCTCCACGGTGGCAGCGTCTACGCCGAGAGTGCCGGTGAGGGGCAGGGCACGACCTTCGTGGTGAGGCTGCCGCTCATCGCCGAAATGCGGGAGCAGCCGATCGCCCATCGGGAGAACTCACCGCTCGAAAGCACCACGCTCGCTGGAGCGCGCATCGTCGTGGTGGACGACGATCCGACGGCCGTCGAGCTGATCAAGGAAGTGCTGGTCCAGGCCGGCGCCGACGTGATCGAATGTCGGTCGGCGGACGAGGCCTTGCAGGCGGTCACCCAATCGCGGCCCGACGTGCTCGTCTCCGACATCGAGATGCCGGGACAGGACGGCTACTCGCTCATCCGCAAGGTCAGGGCGCTCGGGCCCGAACGAGGCGGGAAGACGCCGGCGGTGGCCTTGACCGCGTTCGGCCGGCCGGAGGACCGGATCCGGAGTCTGACGGCAGGCTTCAACATTCACGTCTCAAAGCCGGTGGACCCCGCCGAGCTGATTGCCATCGTCGCGAGCATGATCGGGCGCGCCGGGTGAGAGCGGGGCCGCGAGCGCACGCGGCTAGACATCGCCGTCTCGGCACGATAATCTCTGCGCAGTTCCCACCTTGGTTGCCGGCCGGCCGTTGGTCCGTCCGGCGAACGAACCGGCGAGGACTGAGACGCGATGGGTCGAGGAAGCGCGGGGCAGGGCGGTCTCCCTGGAGCGACGGGCGAAGGGCGCAAGCCCACGATCGCTGTGTTCAACTCGAGCGAGGACACGGTCGATCTCTTGCGCACGGCGCTGGAGTCGGAAGGATTCCAGACCGTCGTCGGCCACATCCCGGACGTGAAGAAGGGTGAGATCGACCTCATCGACTTCGTCAACCATCACACGCCGGCGGTGATCGTCTACGACATCTCCCCGCCGTACGACGCGAACTGGCGATTTCTCCGCCTCGTGCGCAGCTCCGAGCCTCTGAAGGGGCGGCAGTTCGTGATCACGACGACCAACAAACCGGCGCTGGAGCGGCTCGTGGGCGATAGCGAGGCGCTCGAGATCATCGGAAAGCCGTACGATCTCGGGCGTGTCATCGAAGCGGTCCGGACGGCGCTGGCTCGGTCGGCCTAGCGTCCCGCCGCGATCCCTAGCCGGCGCTCTCCGAGCCGGGATTCGCCGAGAGCCCCCGCCACCACTGGAAGGCGAGGCCCTGGATCAGCGACAAGCCCACCCAGACCGTGTCGTCGGTGACGTACGCCGAGACGAACGCGCCGGTCAGGCCGCGCATCGCGAGGACGACCGCGACGGCGGTGGCGAGATTCACGGCCAGGAAGATCAGGACGATCCCTACCGACTCGAGCATCTTGCCGATGGCGGCCCCGAGCCTGGCGCTGGAGAGCCCGAGCGTCCTGGCGCCGAAGTAGTAGGCGCCGATCGACGTGAGCCCCGCCAGCGCTGCAATGAACGTCGCCTCCATGAAATGTCCTCCCGCGCCTAGATGTATCCGGCGACCCGGTAGTAGAGCCAGCCGAGGAATTCCTTGGCGAGCACCCGCATCACCTCGAGCCGGGGCTCGGGCGAGTCGGACTCGACGTACGTGTCCGACGGAGCGGGATGGACGGTGAACCCGGCGCGCTCGAACAGCGGGCGCGCCCGGGGCAGGTGCCCCGCGTTGGTCACCAGCAGTATCGTCCGGGCGCCCCTCGACTGAAGAAGCGCCCTGACGCGCGTCGCTTCCTCTCGGGTGGTGTGGGCTCTGATTTCCGTGAGGATCGCGTCCGCGGGAACCCCGTGGAGCCGTGCCTGCTCGGCGCGAACATCGGCTTCGGTCGGCCCTCCCGCGTGTGCCCCGCCCAGCAGGACCAGGATCGGCGCGAGACCTCGCCGGTAGAGCGCGATGCCGTAGTTCGTTCGGCGCAAGGATTCGACGTTCAGCATGCCCGATGGCGAGATCGATCCGCCCAGCACCACGATGGCGTCGGACGGCTCGAGCTCCGGTGGGACAGCCGTCCACTGGTTCAACCGATTGGCCACCGGGCTGAACGCGGTGACGAGAAAGGCGACGACCCCGACGAGACCGATCAGGCGGCACACGCGATCGCCTCGACGGCCACTCGTCCCCACGCCGTCTAGTTTCTGTCGGCACGGCGGCGAGACCAAGAAATCAGGTCGTGATTTCTTGACAGTTTCCGCGGCCGCATGATCGGTGCGTCAGGCGAGCGGGAGGCGAATGGCGAAGGTGCTCCCGACCCCGGGCGCGGTCTGGACCGATAGGTTGCCGTCGTGGGCCAGGACGATCGAGTGGACGATCGACAGACCGAGCCCGGCGCCGACGACCTCGGAGCCGCGCGCGGCGTCGAGCCGCACGAAGGGCTCGAAGATGCGCTCGGCGTCCGTCGGGTTCATGCCAACGCCGGTGTCGCTCACCGCCACGATGGCGAGACGGCCCTCACGCTCGAGCGACAGCTCCACCTTGCCGCCCGCGTTCGTGTACTTGATCGCGTTATCGACCAGGTTGACGAGCGCGCGACGGAGCGTCGAATGATCCCCGTGGACGATCACGGGCTCCACGGCGCCGAGGCGGACGATGACGCCGCGCCCGTCGGCCAGGCGCACGCCGGTGTCGACCGCCTCCATGAGCACGGTTTCGAGCTCGACCGCGTGGCGAGGGAGCGAGGTGCTCATCCGGAGTCGCGAGAGCAACAAGAGGTTCTCGGCGAGGGCGATCAGCTGCTCGACTTCCTCGAGGCTCGAGCGCAGCACGTCGCGGTACTCGCGCGGGTCCCGGTCGGCCCGCAGCGCGACCTCGATCCCGCCCTTGAGAACGGTCAGCGGCGTCCGCAGCTCGTGCGCGGCGTCGACGGCGAATCGCCGGATGTGGGTGAACGCCGCATCGAGACGGGCGAACATCGCGTTCAGGGTCTCGGCCAGGTGATCCAGCTCGTCGGACGTCCCCCCGGAGCGGCAGACGCTGCGTGAGATCCTGGGCGCTGATCCGACGGGCCGTGCGTGACATCGTCTCCACCGGCCGCAGCGCGGACCGGGCCAACCACGCGCCGCCGACCAGCGCCAGCCCGAGCCCGAGCGGCACGACGACGCCGAGCGTCTCCATGTACCCGGCCAGCGCCCGATCGATATCGGAGAAGGTGGCGCCGACCTGGACGAACCGCGCCGGCTCCTGCGTGAAGGGAAGCGTGAGAAGACGGATGCGCTCGCCCCGGGACAGACGAACCGTCTCGAACGTGGGATCGCCGGCGCGCCCTCGCTCGCGCGCCTGGGCCGACAGCGGCAGGTGCCGACCCCGCAAGGCGCCGGACTCGGCCTCGGGTTTCCCGCCCGGCCCGGTCACCCGGTAGAACACGTCGAGAGAACGCGGTCCGAGAATGTCGCGCACCTCGGCCTCCGAGCGTCGGGCCTCACCGATACCGGCATCGCGAATCACCTGGCCGACCATCAGGAGCTCGACGTCGGCGCCGCTGATCAATGTCCGGCGGAGCATGAAGTACGAGAAGGCGCTGATGACGAGCACGATCGCGAGCAAGACGCCGCCGTACCACAAGGTCAGCCGCGTGCGCACGGACAGACTCCGGCGGAGGAGCCTCATTCTTCCACCTGCAGGACGTACCCGGCGCCGCGCACGGTGTGAAGCAGGCGGCGCTCGCGGTCGCGCTCGATCTTCCGCCGCAAGTAGCCCACGTACACGTCGATGACGTTGCTCTCGGCGTCGAAGGCCAGGCCCCAGACGTGCTGCGCGATCATCTGCCGGGTGAGGATGCGCCCGGCGTTGCGCAGGAAGTACTCGAGGAGCGCGTACTGCCGGGCGGTGAGCTCGATCCGGCGATCGCCCCGCTCGACCCGGCGGGTCGCGGGATCGACGGTGAGGTCGTCGAGTCGAAGCACCGGCGCCCGGTCGGCGTCGCGCCTCCGGAGCAAGGCGCGCACGCGGGCCAGGAATTCCTCGAAGGCGAACGGCTTGGTCAAGTAGTCGTCGGCGCCGAGATCGAGGCCGGCGACCTTGTCCGTGACACTGTCGCGCGCGGTCAGCATGAGCACGGGCACCGTGATCTGACGGGCCCTCAACGTCTTCAGCACCCCGAACCCGTCCTGGCCCGGTAGCATGACGTCGAGCACGATCAGGTCGTAGGCGGGCTCGGTGAAGGCGAAGTCCAGGGCCTCGGAGCCGTCCCTCGCGATCTCCACGGCGTGGCCTTCTTCGCACAGGCCCTGCCGCACGAACCGCGCGACCTTTCGATCGTCCTCGACGACGAGGATCCTCACGCTCCACCCCCGGCACGCACGGTCGCCGAACCTGAGGCGATTCTCATGTGCCTCTCATGCGCCCGTCATGGTGCCCGTCCATCGTGGAGCCAGAGGCAAGCAATCCTGATCGTGGAGAGAGATCTCATGTGGCTCGACCGCTATTCCACCGTGTGCCAGGAATGTCCCGACCTGGTGGCCGTTTACGAAGCTCCCGACGGCCGCATCGCGTTGTTGCTCCGCCACACGCTGGTGCCGCTGCCCGAGGAGTTCGTGAGCCTGCGTCGAACGACCCGGAGCGCGGCCCGCGCCGCGGCCGACAAGCTCCGGGCGGCCGGCTTCCGCGGGGGCCTCATGGTGCTGCAGTGGCAACCCCTCGGAACGGCCGCCGCCGTGATGCGCGACTGGCCATGCCGGTACGAGGCCGACGCCGCGCGTCGCGTGCAGCTCGCCGCCGTCGCCGAGCGCTACGCGGCCGACGAGCGCTATCTGGCGCGACAGCTTCAATCGCGCCGGCACCCCAGCCGGCGCTCTCTCGGCGCTCCGCCGCCCTTTGCGGCGTCGGGCGAGCTCCACGGGCTTCAGTCCTGGTACGACGCGATGGCGCCGTCGTGGCTCAGCATCGAGCCTCTGCTCCGGCGGGCGCTGGTGCTGAAGACGCACCGCTGGATCGCCGAGCACATCCTGATCCCGGCCGCCGACGGTCGGACGCCGGCGCTCGAGATCCGCGAGACGATCGCCGCGCTCGGCGAGGCGCTCATCGAGATGATTCCGCCGGACGACCGAGGGGTCTGGAGCGTATGGGTCGGGCTCGTCGTCGGCGATCTCGAGCGCGCGATGCGCCGGCCAAGCGCCGACTGGAACCAGGGCTGGGCGCGCTGGCTCCTGCTCATCGCCTACAGTGTCCCGATTCCCCGCGAGCGGCCGACCCCGGTCTGGCCCGCGAAGTTGACCTCGCTGTCCGCGCTGATTCGGTGACCGTCCGCGCGGCGAGAGAACAGGAAGGCGGCGGTATGACTGACTGGTGGAGCGAGCTCGAGAACGAGCTGTTGAGCTGTGTCGAGGAGATTGGACTCGCGACTCCCGCGGAGGTTGGGCGTCGCCTGGGGTTCTCCGAGACGTCGGCCGCGTCGCTCCTGGCCATTCTGGTCCGGGAGGGCAAGGTGCGGATGTGTCTCGTTCAGGCGGCGAGCCGGACGCCGGGCGAGTCGAAGGCGGGCTCGGCCGAACGCGCATGAGATCGAGCAGCCTCGCGATCGACATCTCACGTGACTTTCATCGTGCACGGGTCTTCATCGACCTCGGCGACCCCCGGGCGGCGCGTCGCCGCCCGGAGGCCACCAGGGAGGATGGTGATGACTCAGCTATGTCCTGTGGTTGGTGATGCCGCCAATCGCGTCGGGGGTGGGACCGGGAATCTCATCGGCCTGAGCGGCCTCGATGTTGTTGATCACGGTTCGGTCGCCGTCCTCGACGAAGTCGACCTTCACCCACTCGCCAATCTTGAGATTCGCCAGCATGTGCTGGTCGGGGGCGCGCAGCTCCATCCCATCCGAAAGCTGGATCAAATTGAGCGCTCGGTCGATGAAGCTGACCTGAGCCACCTTGATCCCACCATGGCCCGCGCTGGGCCCATCGGCCATCGCGTGGCCCAGGGACACGACGAGACTCAGTGACATGACGGCCACGAGAACCTGGTATCGAAGCATGTAGCTCTCCTCTATCGCACCATTGCGCAGCCCGTGATGATCACCGGGCCGCTGATCGGGAGTCAGATCGACCAGTGCCTGAGGAGAGCGGGCGGAGCGCGCGACTCCCGCGACAAGAGCCGGACGCCGGCGGCAGGTGCCGTCGCGTCGTCGAAAACGTCGCGCGTTGACGCGCCACGATGCGGAATGCTCGGCGCGACCGGGCCGATGGCCACTGGACTGGATGGTCCCCGTCCACTGGTCTGACTGCGTTCGTCTTCGCCGGCCGCGTCGCTGCACCACGACGCATCGATCGGCAGCGGCTCGACGAGGGCGCCGAGCGACTGCAACATTCCGACGACCGCGAGCGTGATCAGTCCGACGACTACCACGAGGCCAACGTACTCCCGCCGCGGGATCGACTCAAGCGATCGCGCGAAGTGGCGCGGCCGCTTGATCGGGTTTCGCGCGCATGATAGTTGTCTGGCGCCGCGTGCTCACACCCAAAAGGAACGACGAGCGTGGTGCGCGTCGAGGAACGAAGGAGGGATTCGATGCTCGGGGCACTCCTGCTTGCGCTCGTGCTGACGCTGTTGCCGACGCATGCGGCCGCCCAGCGCTCGCCGGTCATCTTGTCGACGACCACCAGCACCCAGGATTCGGGCCTGCTCGACGTGCTCGTCCCGCTGTTCGAGCGCCAGACGGGTTACGCCGTCAAGACGATCGCGGTTGGAACCGGTCAGGCGCTCGCGCTGGCGGCGAGGGGCGAAGCGGACGTCGTGCTCGCGCATGCGCCCGCGCTCGAAAAGAAATACGTCGAGGACGGCAAGATGCTCGACCGGCGGCTCGTCATGTACAACGACTTCGTCATCATCGGTCCGCCGGACGATCCCGCGAAGATCAAGGGGATGAAGAAGGCGGCCGACGCGTTGAAAGCAATCGCGGCGAGCCGCGCCCGCTTCGTCTCACGCGGAGACAACTCGGGCACCCACGCGCTCGAAAAGTCGCTCTGGAAGCTGGCTCGTGTCGATCCGCAGGGGGGCTGGTACATCGAGGCCGGGCAGGGCATGGGCGCGACGCTCGGCATCGCCGACGACCGGAAGGCCTACACCCTGAGCGACCGCGGCACGTTCCTCGCGTTCCAGAAGCGGGTGCGTCTGCCGATCCTGGTCGAGCGCGACCGGCCGCTCTTGAACATCTACTCGGTGATGCAGGTCAACCCGAGCAATGGTCCCAAGGTCAACGCGGCGGGCGGCGCCGCCTTCGCCGACTTCATGGTGTCGGCCGATGCCCAGAAGGTGATCAAGACGTTCGGCGTCGACACGTACGGACAGGCTCTCTTCGAGCCCGTCGCGGGCACGAAGGAAGAAGAGGTCGGCGGGAAAGAGTAGCCGCTCTCAGCCCCGCTCGAAGGCCCGCTTGATCTCCGTCTCGGCCCAGAGCATCGCGTCCTTGGGCTTGGAGGCGTTGGTGACGACCCGGGCGAACATGTTCGGGATGATGTAGCTGTTGGTGATCAGCTGAATCTTCTCGTCGGGCGGCGCCGGCCACCCGTACAGGTGCGAATACTTCGCCGCCGCCTTGAGGGGCTTGTATTTCTTGTCGACGTCCCACACCGGGTGGTTTTCCATGTCGCGCCAGGTGGGATGGTTGTAGCTGTCGCCCGACATGATCCACTCGTGGTATTGCGCTCACTCGACGCCGGGCTCGTGGGCTACTGCGAGCACTGACGATTCAGGGCGTGGGGGTCGGAGGCGTGCGGCCCTCGGGCGGCAGCAACACGACGTCCTCGCGCGGGACGCAGACCGTCATCGACTCGTCACGCCAGACGATCGCCCAGCCCATCGACCGCAGGCGCTCATCGACGAGCGCCTGCCGCCGATCGGTCTGGCGTCGGTCGGAACTCCGATCGACCTCTTGTAAGCGCCGCTCGCCGAGCCGGCGGTCGACGATGACAGCGACCTCGGCGTTGCCGGCGAACTCCTGCTGCAGGTATTCGTGAAGCTTCGGCCGGTGGCGAGACACGATGAACACCAGCTGACCCATGGGCTGAAAAGCGTAGCGCCCGACCCCCGCGCGCGTCAATGAAGACGGCTCCCGCGCGATTTGATTTGTCGTTGAACCTTCGATATAACACCTTAGTGATCCGCGCCCTTGCGACGGTCTGGCTCGTCATCTCGCTCGCGGTGATCCTGAATTCGGCGACAGTCTTCGGCCAGACGACCGAGGCCGACGTCTACGTCGCGCAGGCGGTCCTCGACCTCGACGAGAAGCGGTACGACGCGGCGCTCGAGAACCTGCGGCGCGCGCTCGAGCTCGAGCCCGATCACGTCGAAGCCCTGTACTTCACCGGCGCGGTCTACGCGGCGCAGAAGCGCCCCGATCTGGCCGCGCCGTATCTCGAACGCGCGCGGGCGAAGTCGCCCCGGGACCCCTCGATCGCCTATCAGCTCGGCCTCGTCTACTTCGCGCAGCAGCAATACGAGAAGGCCCAACCGCTCCTGGAAGAGGCATTCAAGGCGAACCCCGATCTCGACAGCCTCGGGTACTACGTCGGGTTTCTCCGTTACCGGAACAAGGACTATCGGGGCGCGCTCGCCGCGTTACGCCAGGGGCGCTCGAGCGATCCGGAGATCCAGCAGCTCACGCGCTTCTACACGGGTCTGGCGCTCGGCGTACTGGGTCTGCCCGGACAGGCCGCGGCGGAGGTCGAGCAGGCGATCCGTCTGGCGCCGGGCTCCCAGCTGACGGGACCGGCCGAGCGCCTGCGCGACACGATCGTGGCCTCGCGGGACAAGGAGCGACGCTTCTCGCTCGAGGCGCGCGTCGGGCTCACCTGGGATGACAACGTGATCGTGCGCCCCGTCGAGAATTTCGACGAGCCGCTGGTGGCCGAGATCCGACGCCACAAGCACGAGTCCTACGGCGAGCTCGCCGGGCTGAACCTGACCTACGTGTGGTGGCGGACCGTGGACTGGGAGTCCTCGATCGGCTACTCGTTCTTCACGACGTACCAGAACGATGTTCCGAAGTTCGGCGTCATCAGCAACCTCGGCACCGCGGGCCTGACCTACAAGACGTCGGTGGCGCAGTTGCCCGCGCAGGTGAGTCTCCAGTACGCGTTCGATCACATGCTCCTGGGTGGTGACGAGTTCCTCCAGCGCCACACGGTGTCCCTATCGGGGGTCGTGATCGAGAGCGCCCGAAACTTCACCCAGGGCTTCGTGCGGTTCCAGGCCAAGGACTTCGCCGACGTCGACCAGACGCAGCGGATCATCAACGACAATCGAAGCGGCAACAACTACATGGCCGGCTTCCTGCATTTCGTGCGCTTCGCGGAAGACCGGCACTACCTCAAGGTCGGCTATCAGTTCGACTGGGACGATACCGGCAACGACGACGGGCGGAACTGGATGTACTACGGCAACCGGCTGAGCTTCGGCGGGCAGTACACGCTACCCTGGTGGGCGATCCGGCTGAAGTATGACCTCGACGCGCACTTCCGCGACTACACGTACAAGAACACGGTCCTGCCGACGTACGCGCCGGGCACGAAGTGGCGCCAGGAACGGGAGATCACGAACATCGTCCGCGCGGAGTTGCCGCTGCCCGCCAACTTCACGCTCGCCGCGGAATATCAGGTGACGCGCGTGTTCTCGAACATCGAGGTGTTCGCTTACATCCGCAACGTCGCCTCGGTCAGCCTGATCTGGTCGTACTGATCCTCGCCTGAAGTTTCTCCCTACTGGCCGACCTTCACGGCGCCACCGCCCTGCACAGCGACCAGGCTGCCCGTCAGGCTCGAGAGCGGCGTGTTCGGGGTCAGCTGCACACCGTTGATCCGGATGGTGCCCGACCCGGCGCCGGCGATCGCGTTGGCGCCGATGCGGAAGCTGTCGGTCGGCCCGGAAACGGGGATGCCGTTGATGATGGCGGTCGGCGCGATCGAGTTACTCACGTTGAGCACGTTGTTGGAGCCGGAGAAGCTGATGAGCGAGCGGCCGATCGAGGCGGAGGAGCCGCCGGAGACGTTGAGCAAGAGACCGTTGAGGATGCTCAGGCTGCTGCCGTCCGCGAGGCTCACGAGGCTGCCCGCGATGTTGAGCACGCTGCCGCCGGCGACGTTGACGAGGTGGCCACGGGCGACGATCAGCGCGCTGGACTGGAGGGTGACCATCGATACGGCGTCGTTGGGGATGGAGACCTTGGCCCGGTTGACGAGGTCGATGGCGTTGTCGCCCGTAGCGAAGACAGTGCCGCCTTTGAGGTTCAGAAGAGGCGCCGTGGCCTCGAGCAGGGCGGTGTCGATCTTGTAAGCGCTGCCGCGAACGCCGACCAGGGCGCCGTTGTCCGCGTCGAACACGGGCGCCTGGGTACCGGGCTGAAGCGGGCGATCCGCGCCGACCGTGAGGCCGGTGTCTGGATCGACCTGGGTCGAGCTCGCGCGCCCGACCAGATCGAACAGGCTCCCGCCGGCGCTACCCGCACCGACGGCCAGGATGCCGCCTGACATGGAGACGAGCGGGTCTGTGCCGGTCTGGATGAGGCGCGCGCCGGAGTCGAGGCGCAGGAAGCTTGCCCCCGTGATGATGGTGCTACCCGTCATGCGCGAAAAGACGCCTGTGGTCGTGAGCGTGCTGCCGCTGAACCAGAACATCGGATCGAGCGACGTGCTCGAAATCGTCATGCCGGGCAGATCGAAGAAGCTGTCCTGAGTGGCGAAGGTTTCGTTGACCGACCGGAACAGGGGCCCTGTCAGCGCGAGGGGGCCAGCCGGCTCGCCGAGAAACGTCAGGAAGTTGTCGATGATATTGCGGCGACACACGGCGTTGCAGCTCGCCAGGGAGATCTGGTTCGAGAGCCAGTCGACGTCCATCATCACGATGATGCGCCCCGCCTCGCCGACGAGATCGGTTGAGCCCCATACGGCCGCGACGATCCCATCGCCGATCGTCGCCAGCACGTTCGGACCGGCGATCCCGAAAAGCTCACCGGGTGCGTTCGGAAACCACGTGGTCAGCGTGTGGGGCGGCGCCGCCGTGACTCCGCCCCGAGCCGTCGGATTGAACGTGGCCGGCGACAGCGGAAAATCTCTCGTGTCCCCAACCACGATGTCGCTTCCTCCAGCCACCATCACGCGCAGCAGGCTCTGGACGGAGCCGTTGAGGTCGGGACAGCACCCACGGTTCTCACCGGTCAGGTAGAGACCACCTCCGCTGGCCACGAACTGAGCCAACCTTGTCTGGTCTGCCGCACTGATTGCGCTGAAGGCGCCCACGAACCAGATCGAGCCGTACGCTGACAAGTCCGCCGGCACGGTAGGGCCGTTGAGATTGGTGATGAGCACGTTGGGTTGCAGAGCTCGAAGATCTGACGCTAACGCGGCCCTGGACGGGACGATCGGGACGATGTCCGCGTCGCCGAGGAGCAGGATCCCGTTGGCGCTGACCGGCGGGCCGGAAGGGGGGGGCACCGGCGGGAGAATCGGCGGGGGTGTCACCGGCGGGAGCGTCCTGGTGTTCTCGACGATCGTGTTCTCGATGAATCTCTGCTGTTCCGTTGTCGGGCCCGACTTGTTACTGCCGGGGAAAGGCGTCGGGGGCGGTGTGGCTGGTGGAGTCGTCGGTACCGGCACCGGCGTGACGAACGGCACCGTCGCGGACGTGAACGTCGCGATCGTGGAATCCATCACGGTTTGCTTGGCGTCGGCTTCGGCGCCGCTGACCTGCGGCAGGCCGCTCGGCGTGATGCCGGCGCTGGCGGTGGCCCGCATCGCGGCGGTCATGACTCCGGAGTTGACGACCCCGCCGGTCACGGTCGCGAAGTTGTTGGCGGCGACGTTGACCACCTGGGAGCCGACGGTCAGGGCGACCGAGCCGGTGAAGACGTAGTGGTTGGTGGTGACGCCGCCCTGGGCGTCGTCGGCACTGGCGGAGGCGCGGATGACCTCGACCACGAAGACGGTCCCGCGTACGGCGGCCACGGCGTTCGGGCTCTTGACCTCGATCTGCTCGCCCGGCCTCATCTTGTCCTTGGCGACCGCGACGGCCACCTTGCCGGAGTCGAGGTCGATCGTGGAGCGGCCCGGGACTTCGGTGATCGTGAGGGCCGAGCGCTCGCGGACTGTGACGACGGCCTTGCCGCCCAGGAGGAGGCGGGCGAGGGAGCGATCGCCGGTGACGACGCGATCGTTGACGAAGACGTCGTCCTTGAACTTCAGCGCGACGGGCTGCGCGGCCGTCGTGCGGGCCGCGGTGACGATGCCTTCGAGGGTGGTGACGACACCTGCTTTCGTGCCCTGCGCGGCGGCGGAGCCGGACCATATCGCGGCGAGTAGCGACAGCGCGACGACAATTCGGCCGACACCAGTCATAGCCGCGTCCTCCCTCACCTCAGAACGTCCGGGATGGGCACCCGAGACCAGAGACCGCTGTATCGATCGGTATCAATGGCCAACGTTGGCCTCCGACTATCGCGTTACCCGTGTCCGCTTGTCAAGTGCCGATCAAATAAGGAATTTCCGGAAAGCTCAGCTCGTCGGCTCGTGGACGATTCACCCCGTCCGAAGCATGTGGCTCTGGGGGCAACGCCGGCTTAGAGTTGCGGAGATGGGTCGGCTCTTGGCTCGCCTGTTCGGCCAAATCAGGAAATACCTCCTTGGCATCGCCGCGGCCGCCGTGACGGTCGCCCTCGTGCTGTTCGGCCCGGTCGAGCGGTGGGAGCCGCTCTGGTTCGATCAGCTCTTCGAGTTTCGCGGGCCGCGCCAGCCGACCTCGCCGATCGTCATCGTCACGATCGACGAATCCTCCTTTCAGGAGCTCAATCTCCAGTGGCCATTTCCCCGCGCGCTGCACGGCAAGGTCATCGACCGCATCAGCGCCGATCGGCCGCTCGTCATCGGCCTCGACCTCATCTTCGACAGCGACTCGATGTTCGGACCCACGGATGACCGTGCGCTGGGCGCGGCCGTGGCCCGCGCGGGAAACGTCGTGCTCGGTCTGGCCCTGGCCCAGGACGACCAGCCGCTCTACTCGATCGGCGAGAAGGTGCGGGGAACCGCACGCGAGGTCGTGAACATGCCGCTGCCGGTCATTCGGGAAGGGGCCGCGGCCATCGGACCGTTCAACGTCTCACCCGATCCCGACAGTCACGTCCGGCGCGTTCCCGTGCGCACGCGTGTGCCCGATCCGATGAAGGGCTACGAATGGTGGTTGGCGTTCGACGGCCAGCTGCATCGCCAGGTGAGTTTGAAGGGGCTTGCCACGCGGCCACTGCCGGCGAGCGAGTACGCGCTGATCAACTTCCGCGGCAGGCTCGAGGCGTTCGACCGCGTGCCGTACTACCGCGTCGTCGCCAACGAGGTCCCCGAGAACTTGTTCCGCGACAAGATCGTGCTGATCGGACCCACCAGCGAGGTGCTTCACGACGTCTTCGCCACCGCGTTCGCCCGCGGTGGCGACATGCCGGGGGTCGTGATCCACGCCAACGCGCTCGAGACGTTCATCCACGGCGATCCGATCCGCGAGGTACCCAGGCTCGCGTCGACCATCCTGGCGGTGCTCGCCGCGCTCGTCGGGTCCGTGCTGGTCGTCCGGCTGCGCGCGGTTCGAGCGTTGGCCGTCACCGTCCTGTTCCTGGCTCTCGGTGTGGTCGTTGCCTTCGCGGTCTTCGTCCTGGCCGACGTGTGGATGCGCGGGGTCGCGATCACCTTCGGGCTGGTGCTCGGTTACGGCGCGACCGTCGTCGAGAACTTCGTGCGCGAGCAGCGCGAGAAGCAACGGTTGTCGCGGTTCTTCTCGCCCGACGTCCTGCGCGCGGTGGTCCGCGATCGCGACGGGCGGAGCCTTCACCCCCGCCGGCGACTCGTCACCGTGCTCTTCTCCGACATTCGCGGGTTCACGACCATCTCGGAGCGTCTGCAGCCGGAGCAGGTCGACGAGATGCTTCGCGAGTACCTCACCGTGATGACGGAAGTCGTCTTCCGCCATGGCGGCACCGTCGACAAGTACATCGGCGACGGGATCATGGCGCTCTACAACGCGCCGTACGAGGACCCCGAGCACGCGCTGAACGCGATCCGCACCGCGCTCGAATTCCAGGAGCGGGCGATCCCGTTCTCCGCGCGCTGGGAGGCCAGGCTCGGCGCCGCGATCCGGTGCGGCGTGGGCATCAACTCCGGTGACGCGGTCGTGGGCAGTCTCGGGTCGCGGCAGCGCAACGAGTACACGGCGATCGGCGATACCGTCAACCTGGCAGCGCGACTCGAGTCCGTCACGAAGGACCACGGCGTCCCGATCATCATCAGCGAGTACACTTACGAGTACGTGAAGGGGCGGTTTCCGACCAACGAGCTCGATACGGTGACGGTGAAGGGAAAGTCCCAGCCCGTGAAGATCTACGGCATCATGCCTTCGAGCATGCGCCGGCACCCGCGCGCGGCCCTGGACGCGGTCGCGCAGCTCACCGCCGTCGGCGACGGAAGCGTTTGCCGCGCGCGCACCTTCGACATCGGCGAGGGCGGGCTGGGGCTGGTCGGCGTCCCGGCCGAGTGGTCCATCGACAGCAAGATCGAGATCCGCCTCGACGGCGGCGAAGTGGGACGCCGGATCGGCGCCGAGGGCACGATCGTCTCGCGACGCGGCGAGAAGGCCGGCGTGCAGTTCACGTCGCTGGACGAGGGCTCGGCACTCGCCATCGCCGACTACGTGGCGCGCGGCCGCGATCGGGACGAGATCGACAAGGCACAGGCGGGCGCGAGCCGCCGGTAGCGTCTTCCAGGAGGTCCGCGATGAGCAACGGGATCTTCAGCGTGCCCGTTCCCCGCAACGAGCCCATCCTCGCTTACCCCCCCGGTAGTCAGGAGCGCAAGACGCTCCGGGCCCAGCTCGACCGGATGGCCGGCGAGGTCATCGAGATCACGCCGCGCATCGGCGGGCGCAGGGTCACGACCGGCCGGACCGCGGACGCGGTCATGCCGCACGACCACCGTCACGTCCTCGCCGTCTGGCACAAGGCCGGCGCTTCCGAGGTTCAGCGCGCGATCGACGCGGCCGGCGCCGCCCACCGCGAATGGTCGCGCCTGCCGTGGCAGGACCGTGCGGCGATCTTTCTGAAGGCGGCCGATCTCCTGGCCGGACCGTACCGGATGATCCTGAATGCCGCGACGATGCTCGGCCAGTCGAAGACGGCGCACCAGGCGGAGATCGACGCGGCGTGCGAGCTGATCGACTTCTGGCGCTTCAACGTCGCGTGGGCCGAGGAGATCTATCGCCAGCAGCCGCTGTCGTCTCCGGGCACCTGGAACCGGCTCGAGCACCGGGCGCTCGAGGGGTTCGTGTTCGCCGTCACCCCGTTCAACTTCACGTCGATCGGCGGCAACCTGCCGACGGCGCCCGCGATCCTGGGCAACACGGTCGTCTGGAAGCCGGCCTCGTCCGCGCTCTACTCCGCTCACTTCATCATGGAGATCCTCGAGGCCGCGGGGCTTCCGCCCGGGGTCATCAACCTGGTGCCCGGCGCTGGCGCCGAGGTCGGCGATCCCGTGCTCGCTTCGCCCGCGCTGGCCGGCATCCACTTCACTGGATCGACCGCGACGTTCCAGGGCATGTGGGAGACGGTCGGACGGAACATCCGGCGCTACCGTTCCTATCCGCGGATCGTCGGGGAGACCGGCGGCAAGGATTTCGTCTTCGCTCACGCCTCGGCCGACGTGCCGTCGCTCGTGACGGCGTTGACGCGGGGCGCCTTCGAATATCAGGGCCAGAAGTGCTCGGCGGCCTCGCGAGCCTTCGTGCCGGCCTCGCTCTGGGCCGAGGTGCGCGACCGTCTGCTCCGGCAAGTCGCCGAGATCCGAGTGGGCGATCCGACCGACTTCACCAATTTCATGGGCGCGGTGATCGACGCCAACGCCTTCTCGACGATCAAGGGCTACGTCGACTTCGCGCGGCAATCTCCGGAGGCCGAGATCCTCGCCGGCGGCGGCTACGACGACGGCAAGGGTTATTTCGTCGAGCCCACCGTCGTGCTCGCCAAGCGGCCCGGTCTCAAGCTCATGCGCGAGGAGATCTTCGGCCCGGTGCTCACCCTGTGGGTCTACGAGGACCGCGATCTCGACACCGCGCTCGAGATCTGCGACAGCGGCTCGCCCTACGCGCTTACCGGCGCGGTGTTCGCGCGCGACCGGGCGGCGATCGTCCGTATCGCCGACGCCCTGACGCACGCCGCGGGCAACTTTTACGTGAACGACAAGCCGACGGGCGCCGTCGTGGGCCAGCAGCCCTTCGGCGGTGCCCGCGCCTCGGGGACGAACGACAAGGCGGGGAGCGTGCTGAATCTCCTGCGCTGGGTGAGCCCGCGCGCGATCAAGGAGACGTTCGTGCCGCCGACCGACTTTCGCTATCCGTTCATGGCGCCCGGCGATTGAGCCAGGTCGACGCATCCGTGGAACCGTCGACGGCGTCCTGAGCGTTCCTCTCTCTGTGGGAGGGACCTATGGGAAGAGCGATGTTCGCGGGGTTCGGCCTCTTGCTGCTCACGTTCACGCTGACCGGTTGCGCGGGCCAAATGATGAGCGCGCCCGTGGCGTCCGCGCAACAGGAGTGCGAGCGGTCCGGCGGGATCTGGCGCACCAACTCCTGTGAGCGCGCCAGCGGGGGTGGTGGTTACTAGCTCGGCCCGGCGACTCCACGCACCGCAAGCGGGGTGGCGCCGATCAGACGCCGGTCGAGCCGAAGCCGCCGGCACCGCGCTCGCTCGCCGGTAGCTCGCCGACTTCGATCGGCTCGGCGCGCTCGACCCGCTGGATGACGAGCTGAGCGATGCGGTCGCCCCGCCGCACGGTGACGGGCGCGGCGCCGTGGTTGACGAGCAGCACCTTCAGCTCGCCTCGATAGCCGGCGTCGACCAGGCCCGGCGCGTTGAGCACCGTCACGCCCAGGCTCAGCGCGAGCCCCGAGCGCGGAAGCACCAGCCCCGCGAATCCCGGTGGGATGGCGACCGCCAGGCCCGTGCCGACGAGCCCGCGGGCGCCGGGCTCGAGCGCCGCCTCGTGAGCGGCGCGAAGGTCGAGGCCCGCGTCGCCCTCGCGCGCGTAGGAGGGCAGCTCGATCGACGGGTCGAGTCGCTTCAACGGGAGCTCGATCACGGGATCAGCACGACCTTCCCGTAGCTTTCGCGTGCCCCGATGGCGGCGAGCGCCCGCGACGCGCGCTCCAGCGGAAACGATCTCCAGATGACGGGCGTGAGCTCGCGCGCCTCGGCGAGCTTGAGCAGCTCGACCATCCAGCGCCGCACGCGCGTCGCGTCCCGCTGCCGGTAGAGGCCCCAGTGGACGCCGACCACGCTGACGTTCTTCAAGAGCACGCGATTGCCCGCGACCTCGGCGATGCGCCCGCCCGCGAACCCCACCACGAGCAGGCGCCCCTCGAAGGCGATGCACCGGGTCGAGCCATCGAACACGTCGCCGCCGACCGGATCGAAGATCACATTGGCGCCCTCGCCGTGGGTCTCGCGGCTCACCCGCTCGACCCACGCCTCGGTCCGGTAGTCGATGCAGACGTCGGCGCCGTTGGCCCGCGCGACCTCGAGCTTCGCGGCCGAGCCCGCCGTCGCGATGACCCGCGCTCCCAGCGCCCGGCCGAGCTGCACCGCCGCGAGCCCGGTCCCGCCGGCAGCGGCGTGCACGAGCAAGGTCTCGCCGCGCCGGAGCCCCGCGCGATGGACGAGCCCGCACCAGGCGGTCTGGTACGCGAGGCCGAAGACCGCGCCCTCCTCGAAGGTCATGAAGTCGGGCAACGCGTAGACGTGCCGCTGATCCACGGCCACCACTTCTGCGTAGGCGCCCCACGCCATCGTCGCGAACACGCGCTCGCCCAGTCCGACCTCGGTGACGCCGGCGCCGATGCCGCGCACGATCCCGGCGACCTCGCAGCCCGGGCTGAACGGCAGTTCCGGCCGATATTGATATTTGCCCTGGACGATCAGGATGTCGGGGAAGTTGCAGCCGATCGCGCGGACCTCGATGACGACCTCGCCCGCGTTCGGCCGTGGAGTCGGCGCATCCGCGTACTCGAGCGTCGCCGGGTCGCCCCACGCGCGCGCCAGCATGACTTTCATCGTATCCTCGCGGTCCGCGGGCGCGGCGCTCCGAGCCCGAGCCGGCCGAATCGTAGCACGAGCGCGGTAAGATGACCGCCGTGTGCGAGCCCCGCCAGGCCCTCTCCGGCGTCACCGTCCTCGATCTCGCGACGTATCTGGCCGCGCCGGTCTGCGCGACCTTGCTCGGCGAGTTCGGCGCCGACGTGATCAAGGTGGAGCAGCCGGGCGTCGGCGACGACTTGCGTCGTCTGGGCCGGCCGGTCGCGCCGTCCGCCGGCGGCTCCTTCTGGTGGTTCGTCGAGTCGCGCAACAAGAAGTCGATCACGTGCAACCTGAGAGTTCCCGAGGGCCAGGCGCTGATCCGCCGGCTGGTGCAGAGCGCGCACGTGGTCACCGAGAATTTTCGGCCCGGCACCCTCGAGCGCTGGCATCTCGGGTGGAGCGACCTCGCCCAGCTCCGGCCCTCGCTCGTCATGGTGCGCATCTCAGCGTTCGGCCAGACCGGTCCGAACCGCGAGCGTCCGGGCTTCGGGCGAATCGCCGCGGCGGTCGGCGGGCTGGCGTACCTCGCGGGCTATCCAGACCGCGCGCCGGTCTCACCGGGCACGCCGACGGTTCCGGACTACCTGGCGGGCGTGTTCGGCGCCGTCGGCGCGCTCGTGGCGCTGCGTCACGCGGAGCGCACCGGCGAAGGACAGATCGTCGACCTCGCGCTGTACGAGCCGGTGCTCCGCGTGCTCGATGACGCGGTCGCCGTGTACGGCAGCACCGGGCTGGTGCGCGAACGGATCGGCTCGGGCACGGAGAGCGCGGTGCCGCACAACCACTATCGCACTCGGGACGGGCGCTGGATCGCGATCGCCTGCACCAACGACCGGATGTTCGCGCGGCTTCTCCAGGCGATGTCTCGCCCCGACCTCGCGGGCGACGCGCGGATGACGACGACGCCGGCGCGGCTCGAGAACCGCGCGCTCGTCGACGGGTTGGTGGCCGGGTGGGTCGGCGAGCGTGATGCGGCGCCGGCGCTCGCGGCGCTGGAGGCGGCGGAAGTGCCGTCCTCCCTGGTCGCGAGCGTGCGCGATCTCTTCGAGGACGCGCACGTCCGGGCGCGCGAGAACATCGTCTCCGTGGTGCTGCCGCTGCTCGGCCGGATCTCGATGCCGGGGGTCGTTCCGCGCCTCACCGCCACGCCGGGACGGATCGAGAGCGCCGGGCCGTCGACGCCCGGCGAGCACAACGAGGAGATCTACTGCGGCAGGCTGGGGCTCTCGAGCGCCGAGCTGACCGGGCTCCACGAGCGCGGCGTCATCTGACGCCGCTCGTCTGGGCGCGCTCCTGGTCGGTGGCGACGACCAGGTTCGAGAGGCGCTTGAGGAGCTCGAGCGCGAGCTGGGGACGGTTCCGGACCAGCCACTCCAGCCGTTCCTCCTTGATGACGAGCAGCTCGACGTCGTCCGCCGCGATCGCGGTCGCGGAGCGTGGCCCCTTGCGGAAGAGCCCGATCTCGCCCAGTGGCTCGCCCTCTCCGTTCCGATTCAGAACTCTCTCCTCGCCGTCGAAATTCCGGCGGATCTCGACAGTGCCGGAGTGGATCACGTATGCCTCGTCGTGCGGGTCGTCGCCCTCCTTGAATATGACCTCACCCGGCCGGAATCGCCGCCGCTCGACGTCGCCGAGCGATAGGTTCTTATAGAGCTCGAGCCCGATCGACGGCAGCGCCGACTTCCCTTCGACCGGCAGGCGCGCGTTGGTCCAGCCGCCGAGACCGCCCTTGAGGGTGCGCACCGTCTTGAAGCCGCGCTGCCGGAGAGTCTGAGCCACCCGCGCGCTCTGCTGCTCCTCGGGGCTCGTGCAGTACGTGATGATCATCTGCTCGGGCTCGAAGTTGACTGGCGCGCGCTCGGCCTCCTCCGGCTCGAGCCGGATCGAGCCCGGCAGCTTCAGAGGGCTCGTCTCGAAATCGGTCTTGGTCCGCACGTCGAGCAGCACCGGATTGAGCCCGCGCTCGATGAAGCTGATGACCTGGGTCGGCGTGACGCGGAAGCGGTTCTTCCACCACCGCTTACCCCACATGCTGCCGTAGGCCCCGATGCTCACGAGCGTCACGCCGATCGTCGTCAGTGCCCACGGGAACGGCTGAGGCGGCGGGTTCTTGACCTTCTCTTGCGCGAGGTTCAGCGAGTGCTTCACGTCGGTGAGGTTCGGCACCAGCTCGTTGGCCTCGGTGAGCTTGACGACGGCGGCCTTGTAGCGCTGGGCCAAAAGGGCCTCGATGCCCGCCGCCCAGACCGCGGTGAACTTGCTGTCGCCGGGCTTCGTGACCGCGGTGCCTTGCAGGAACTTGCCGACGTCGCGCGCGGGGATCAGGAAATTGAATCCCTGCGTGAGCGCGCCCGATGACGAGAGCGACACGAACTGCATCACGCCGACGACCGTCGCTTCGTCGGTGATCGCCGGGCCGCCGCTGTTGCCGTGCGCGGCCGGCGCGTCCGTCTGGACGAGGTCCTGATTGATGACGTCGACCTTGAATCCGGACACCGCGCCGTTGGTGGCGGAGGCCTCGAGGGTCACGCTCTGGTTCAGGAGCTCGTGGGCGAGCACGACCCCAGGAAATCCCAGGATGTGCACCGGGTCGCCGATCTGCACCTCGCGCGTGGTGAGGCCGATCGCCGGATAGATGCCGTCCTGCACCCGGAGGAGCGCGAGGTCACGTCCGGAATCGGGCGTCGGCTTGCCGGTGCTGTCGACCGTCGGCGGCGCACTGAATTTCTGAACCTTGGCCTCTAGCTTGACGCCGTTCGACAGCATCACCGTGATCTGAGGCTGCGCCTCGAGCTTGGCGCCGGCGAGGGCCCCCGCGGCGGCCAGGCGGAGCCCTTCCTCGATCTCCGGCCGCACGCCGTGCATGAGCCCACGCGCCTTGAGCTTTGGCTCGACGCACGCCTGATCGATCGCTTTCTTCTTCAGCTCGTGTGTCACCCAGGGCGGGAGGCGATGGGCCGGATCCACGACGTGCGCGTTGGTGATGACGTAGCCGCGACCGTCGACGAACCAGCCGGTGCCCGTCTCGATGTACGGGGCCGGGGTGACGGTGACCGGACCGAGCCCGCAGTTCAAGGTCACGTCGCCGCCTACCGTGGTGGTGATCAACACCACCGCCGGCTTGACGCGGAGGATGGCTTCCTGGACGGAATAGGCTGCAGTGCGGGTGGGAGCGCCGAGCCAGGCACCCGAGAGGAGGAGCCCGAGCATCAAGGCTCTCATGCCCCCGAACCGTATCACGGAGCCCTCGCGGCGTACAATGACGCCCGTGCCATCGGGCGATTCCGGCTACACGCTGCGCCTGTGCGAGGACACGCTGCCCGTTGCCGGACGCGGCGCGCTCGGCGCGCTGAATCGCGTGCTCTACGTGCGACGCGGGGCCGCGGTGCTCGCGACCGCCGAACGTGAGGGGCGACTCGCCGAGGGCGAGGCCTGGCACGGCGCTTACGGTTGCGAGATCCACGGAGGCGACGCGGGCGCGACGGTGCTGCGCTACGAGCTGATCCGCGGCTCGGCGCCGCTCGACCGCGTGTCGACCGGGGCGACGAAGGTGCTTCTCGAGCACGCGATCGATCTCGACCCGCGTGCCGACTACTTGATGCGCGCCGATCGGGTCGATTTCGCACCCGGCGGCGTCGCGCTGCCGCACCGGCACCGCGGCGGCGGCATTCGCTGCCTGCTCGCAGGCGCGCTGGAGGTGACGGTGGGCGAGGCGCCGGCGCGGACGGTGACGCCGGGCGGCGCGTGGTTCGAGAGCGGACGCGAGCCGGTGCTCGCGGTCGCGTCGACGGACGAGCCGACGAGCTTCGTCCGGGTCGCGATCCTGCCGCGCGAGATCCGCGGCCGGACGTCGATCATGTACGTCGATCCCAAGGACGCCGAGCGCGGGCGGCCGCGCGCGTACACGGTGTTCGTCGACGAGCCGATCGAGATCGGCTGAGTGCCGATGACGACTCAGGGTGATGGGGTTCGCCCGAGACCGCTCCGCTCCGGTGGAGCTGATGACCCCTGCCGGCGACACCGGTAGGGGTGTTGCTGGCTGGATAGCGGCTGTTCGTCGACGGAGGGCACGATCCGGTGGAGCGGTTGATCCTGATCTGCCTGGGCGGCGCGCTCGGCACGGGACTTCGTTATCTGGCCTCGGGGCTCGCGGCCCGCTGGCTCGGCGCCGATTTTCCCTACGGCACCCTGATCGTCAACGTCGTCGGCTCGTTCCTGATCGGCCTCATCCAGGAGATCGGCACGGCGAGCCTGCTCATCCAGGATACGACGCGGCTGTTCCTGACCGTGGGGATCATGGGGGGCCTCACGACGTATTCGTCGTTCAGCTACGAGACGGTTCGACTGGCCCAGATGGGCGCGTGGGGCCAGGTGTGGGTCAACGTCCTGGTGACGACAGCGCTCTGCCTGAGCGTGTGCTTCCTCGGCATCGCGGCCGGGCGGCTCGTCGTCGGAGTCCGGGTGTAGTCATGCGGAAGATCGACGGAGAGCAGGTGCTGATGCGGATGTTCGTCGGGGAGTCCGATCGCGCCGGCCACCGCCCGCTGCACGTCGTGCTGCTCGAGCTCCTGCGGGCCCGCGGTCTGGCCGGCGCCACCGTCGTCAAAGGCGTCGCGGGCTTCGGCGCCAACTCGGTCATTCACACCTCGGCCATCCTGAGACTCTCAGAAGACTTGCCGCTCGTGATCGAGGTCGTGGACACGGCCGAGCATCTCGAGGCGCTTCTCCCGGAGGTTGACCGCCTCATGAAGGGCGGCCTGATTACGATGGAGAAGGTGCGGGTCCTGCGCTACGCGCCCGACGAGAAGGGCTAATGGCCACCCTCGTGCCCGCCGCGGTGGCCCGGCCGGCCCACGAGACCGACGAGCCGGCCGAGGGCAGCGCGACAATCACCAGAGCCATCGACATCAGGATCCGCGGCCAACTGCGTCTCGGCATGATCACCTCAGGCGAATCGCGCGAGGTACTTGGCGAGCGCCGTTGATTCACGCTCGCGCAGGCGGACGGCGATGCGGAGCTGCTCCAGGTATTGTTCGAGCGTCTTGCCGCCGAACTCGGGCCGACGCGTCTGGAAGAACGCATGGACGTCTCGCTCGAGCTCGGGTGTCGCCAGACCGATGACGCCCTCGGCGAGGCGGCGGAGCCCGGCCTTCGGGTACTGGCGCTCCATCGTGTCCCAGTGGGTCTTCACGAACTCCCAGGCGAGCTCTCGCGCGTGGACCGAGGTCAGGAGCGACCGCACGACGAACGGGGCATCCTGGGTCCTGAACTCGCCGTTGATGGCGCGCGCCAGGGTCTGGGCCAGGAGCTCGCGCTGGCGGAAGGCGGCCAGCGCATAGAGATAGCGCTGCTCTTCCTGCGGCGTCGCCGCGGACCGGAACTTCCTCGAGAATTCGTCGAAGCGCGCGGCGTCGCCCGCATGGGCGAGCACGCCGATGATCGCGGGGAGCACGTTGGGATCGAGGTCGGCCGCCGGCCCGGCGTAGAGCTCGGCGGCGCGCGCCTGCACCGCGCGATCGTCGCCGAGCGCACCGAGCGCGCGTACGAGATCGCCGCGTAGCTGTCGTGTCAGCTCGTCTTCTCCGGGCCGTGGCGTCCAGCCGAGCTCGGCGAAGGCCGGCGCCACGCGGTCGCGGACGAGTGCTGCGAGCCGCGGCCGGTGCTCGGGCTCGACGATGCGGTTCAGCATCGCGAACGAGGCCAGCAGGACCGACCACACGTTCCGGTCGCGCTCGCCTCGGAAGCGGGCCGTCAATTCGAGGTAGTCGGTGAGCGTCATGTGACCCGCCACGGTCACGGCCCACGCGTCGTTGACGAGATTGAATCGCTCGATCCCGGCCAGCCCGCTCAATCCGCCGAGCAGGCGCTCGAGCAGCTCGCCGCTGTAACGGACGCGATAGAAGCCGTGGCCGCCCTCGTTGACGAGGACCGAGTCCAGGCGCTCGGGTGCCGGCACGCGCACCTCGGCTCCGGCGAGCAGTCGTCGCTCGACCGACGAGCGACCCGACGCGGAGAACCGGAGCTGGACCGGCACCTGCCAGAGCTGATTCCGCGGCGTGGGTGTCGACCCGGGAAGCGGCTCCGGCAAGTACGTGAACCGTTGCTGGCTCAGCACGAGCTGGTTTTCGTCGAGCCGGGCGCTCACGAGCGGATAACCCGGCTGGAAGATCCAGGCGTCCATCACCTCGGGGATCGGCTGGTTCGCAGCCCGTCCGAGCGCGGCCCAGAGGTCGCCGGTCTCGGCGTTGGCGTAGGCGTGGCGCCGCAGATACTCGCGCACACCGTCACGGAACACCGTCGAGCCCAGGTATTGCTCGAGCATGCGGAGCACCGAGGCGCCCTTCTCATAGGTGAGCACGTCGAACATGGCGTCGGCGTCTCGCGGGGCCTCGACATGAAACTCGATCGGTCGCGTGGAGTGCAGGCCGTCGACCGCGAGCGCGGCCGCGCGCGAGACGCCGAAGGTCGTCCAGCGCTGCCACTCGGGCTTCCACACATCGACCGCGAGGATCTCCATGAACGTCGCGAACGCCTCGTTGAGCCAGATGCCGTTCCACCAGGTCATCGTGACGAGATCGCCGAACCACATGTGCGCGTTCTCGTGCGCGACCACGTCGGCGACGCGCTCGAGCTCGGCGTGAGAGGCGGCGCGCGCGTCGACCAGCAGCGCCGTCTCGCGGAAGGTGATCGCCCCGAGATTCTCCATCGCCCCGGCGGCGAAGTCGGGGATCGCCAGCAGGTCGAGCTTGTCGCTCGGATACGGTAGGCCGTAGTAGTCCTCGAAGAAGCGCAGCGAGGCGACGCCGATCTCGTGCCCGAAGGCGGCCAGGTGTCGCTTGCCCGGCACGCACCAGACGCGGACCGGTGTCCGGCCGACCAGCACCGCGTCGGTCGCCTCGAGCTCGCCGACCACGAACGCCACTAGATAGGTCGACATCTTCATGGTATCGGCGAAGGTGACGACCTTCCGTCCGCGCTCGACGCGCTCGCCGACGACCGACGTGTTCGACACCGCGGTGAGCTTCGGGTCGATCACGAGCGTCACCGCGAACACGGCCTTGAAGGCCGGCTCGTCCCAGCACGGAAACGCCCGCCGCGCGTCGGTCGCCTCGAATTGGGTGGCGGCCATCAGCCTGGCCTCGCCGGTCGGGTCCTTGTAGCTCGAGCGGTAGAAGCCGCGGAGCTTGTCGTTGAGCGTGCCGGTGAAGGCCAGGCGGAGCCGCCAGGCCCCCGGCGGAATCCTCGCGGGAAACGTGATGCGGCACCGTTCGCCGGCCTCGTCGACGATCGGCGTCCCGCGCTGGGATTCGCCGCGCGCGTTGGTCAGCGTCGCTTCGCCGAACGCGAGGTCGACGGCGTTGAGGACGATCTCGGCGGTCGCCTCCTCGACCTCGAGCGTGACGGTCTCGTCGCCCGTGAACGTCAAGGTCGTCAGATCGGGCTCGAGGCGCAGATCGTAACGGGTCGGTCGCACGTGTCGAGGCAGGCGATACGAATCCAACGGCGTTCTCCGGATGTGGTCAGGATGCACTGCGGTTCATACTGTACAGCAGTCGGCCCACGCTATCATGCTCCCGTCGCAGGGTCCGCCCCCCGCACGGTTCTCGCCGCTGGAGGCCTCCCTCCATCCGGAGTCGTGCGGGACCTGCCATCCGGCGCAGCTCGCCGACTGGCGCGAGAGCGTGCACGCCGCCGCGAGCGGCCCCGGCGTCGCCGGCCAGCTCGTCGAGATGCGGGAGAGCGACCCATCGTCCGCGCACCAGTGTCTGGTCTGCCACGCGCCGCTCGCCGAGCAGGCGCCGCTCGTCGCCGACGGGCGCCAGCTCAAGTCCAACCCGGATTACGACGCCTCGCTGGCCGGCAAGGGCGTGCCGTGCGCGGGCTGCCACGTGCGGGGTCACGCGCGGTTCGGCCCGCCCCGGCGCGACGGCTCGCTCGCCAGCACGGCTCCGCGCGAGAGCGTGCCCCACAACGGTGTCACCCGCACGCCGGCCTTCCTCAAGGCCGAGTTCTGCAAGAGCTGCCATCAGTTCACGCCCGACGGATTCGCGCTCAACGGCAAGCTGCTCCAGAGCACCTACGACGAATGGAAGGCGAGCCGGTTCGCGCGCGACGGCGTCCAGTGCCAGGACTGCCACATGCCCGACCGCCGTCACCGCTGGCGCGGCATCCACGACGCCGACATGGTGCGGTCGGGGCTCACGATCACCGCCAAGGCGGGCGCCGCGCGCTACCGTCCCGGCGACGTCGCGCTCGTCTCGCTTCGCGTGACCAGCTCGCGAATCGGTCACGCATTTCCAACGTATGTCACGCCGCGGGTGGTCCTGAGCGCCGAGCTGATCGACGGCGCCGGGCAGGTGGTAGCCGGCAGCCGGCGTGAGCAGGTCATCGGGCGCGAGGTGGCGCTCGACCTCTCGCGCGAGCTCTCCGACACTCGCCTCTCGCCCGGCAAGAGCGCGACCCTCATGTACCGCGTGAAGGTCGAGTCGGCCGGGATGCGCGCGCGGGTGGCGGTGGTCGTGGAGCCTGACGCGTTCTACGCGGCGTTCTTCGAGACGCTGCTGCGGCAGGGCGCCGGGCGCGGCGAGGCGCAGATCCGCGAGGCGCTCGAGGCGGCGCGCCGCTCGCCGTTCAGCGTCTTCGAGCGTGAGCTGCCGCTGACCTAGAAGCCGAGCGCGGCGCCGTCGGCGCGCGGGTCCGACGCGCCCGTGAAACCGGTGGGCTCGATTCGGATCAGCTGAGCGTGCCCCATCAGATCGCTCCATGCCTCGACCACCTCGACCTCATGGCCGCGCTCGCGCAGCGATTCGCGGATGCCGTCGCCGAACCGGTCCTCGAGCCGCAAGGACCGTGTCTCCTCGCCCCAGGTGCGGCCGAAGAGCCAGCGCGGCGCCTCGACCGCGGCCTGAGGGTCGAGCCCTCGGTCGACGAGGCGCGTGACGAGCGCCGCCTGCGTCTGCGGCTGGCCCTCGCCGCCCATCGTGCCGTAGACGAGGCGCGGGCGGCCGTCCACGAGGTACATCGACGGGATCAGCGTGTGCGCGGTCTGCTTGCGCGGCGCCAGTCGGTTCACGTGAGTGGGGTCGAGGGAGAAGAACGCGCCCCGGTTCTGGAGGAGGATGCCGGTGTCTCCCGCGATCACGCCGGAGCCGAATTCCCAGTAGAGGCTCTGGATCAGGGACACGGCGTTGCCCTGTGCGTCGGCGGTGACGATGGCGATGGTGTCGCCGGTGGCGGCCGGGCCGGCGGCCGGCATCGAGGCCCGCCGTGAGATACGTCGTCGCCGCTCGGTGAGACGCGCAGGGTCCAGACAGCGTGAGACCGGCACCGTGGCCGTGGTCGGGTCGGCGAGGTAGCGGTCGCGGTCCTCGAACGCGAGCTTCGTCGCCTCGACGACGATGTGGACGTAATCGGCCTCGGCGAGGGCGCGGACGTCGAAGCCCTCGAGCAGCGACAGGATCGCGAGCGCGGCGAATCCCTGGGTCGGCGGCGGAAAGCTGGCCACCTCGCCACCCCGGTAAGGAACGCGCAGCGGCTCCACCCACTCGGCCCCGTGACGAGCGAGGTCCTCGGCGGTCAGCGGGCTGCCGGCGGCGCTCGCGGCCCGCGCGATCCGGGCGGCGAGCGCGCCGTGATAGAACGCGTCGGCGCCGCCCTGGGCGATCTCGTCGAGGGTCGAGGCGAGATCGGCCTGCACGAAACGCTCGCGCGTCAGGAGCTCGGGACGGAAGACGCGCCCGAGCTTTACTCGTAGCTCCGCGGGCGCCTCGTCGCCGAAGAGATCCGTCGCGTCGGCGGTTTCCCGCCGCTGGCTCGCCGACGGGGCAAAGCCCTCGCGGGCGTGGACGATCGCCGCTTCGAGCAGCGTGCTCCACGAGATCGGCGAGCCCAGCGTGTCGCGGCTCAGCGTGTGGGCCGCCCACCAGCCGGACACGACGCCCGGGACGGTCAGTGCCGCGGCGCCGCCGCGTACGGGAATCGCGGCACCGAAGCGGGCGCGATAGGCATCGAGGTCGGCGGCCGCCGCCGAGCGGCCGGCCGCGTTCAGCGCGCGCAGCCGATCGTTGCGGGCGTCGTAGATCAGCCAGAAGCTGTCACCGCCCACGCCGTTCATATGCGGGTAGACGACGGCGATCGCGGCACCGGCGGCGATCGCGGCGTCCACGGCGTTGCCGCCACGCTCCAGGACCGCCAATCCGGCTTCGGAGGCGAGCGCGTGCGGTGTCGCGACGAGCCCGCGCGTGGCATGGGTCTCGGGCCATCGGGTCGCGGCGGTCACCGGTCGATCATCACACAGCGCTTCCTCTTCGTGAGCCACGAACGATCGAGACGATCAGGCCGGCCACTCCGATGGTGCGCGCGCGCTCCTTGATTTCACCCCATGAATGTGGAAGATTCGGTGCGAGGAACGGCGCCAATGAGCAGGCTCACGCTGAGCTCCGTGATCACGATCAATCCCGACGTCACGTTCCGTGAGCTGGACGGCGAGATCGTGATCCTCAACCTCGAGACCGGCATCTATTTCGGGCTCGACGCGGTCGGCGCGCGGACCTGGAGGCTGATCGAAGACCACGGATCCCTCGGCGTCGTGTTCGACGCGCTCCGCTCGGAATACGACGCCCTCCCGTCGGTGCTCGAGCGTGATCTCCTCGAGCTCGTCGATCATCTGTGCGCGAAAGGATTGACGCGTGTCGCTGGAACGTCCACGTAGCCTCCGGTTGACGCGCGCGCTCCGCAAAGCCTCCACTCTTTCCCGATACGACTGGGGGAGCCTCGCCGTCGCGCTGGGCTTCCTGCCCGTCGTGAGCGTCGGTCTGAGGCTCATCGGGCTCCGACGCATGATCGCACTCGGTGAGGCGCTCGCCGCCGCGAGTCCCCGCGGGGGTGGGGATGATCCTCGTGGCGTCGCGCGTACCGCCTGGCTCGTGGAGATTGCCGCGCACCGCTGCCTGCCGAGGCCGACTTGCCTTGCGAGGGCGCTCGTCGTCTTTTCGCTCCTCAAGCGACGCGGGTTGCCGGCGGAACTCGTCATCGGGGTCTCGAAGACCCGCGGGCTGCTCGAGGGACACGCCTGGGTGGAGCTCGGTGGGGTCGCCGTCGTTCCCGGGGACCCGCGGCCCGCGAGCTACTCTGCGCTCGTGCGTATTCCCGCTTCGCGGCCTGCTCCGGTGACCATCGTCCCTCGCGAGCGCGCGTCGTGAGCGGTCTCGCCGGTGTGTACGGCCTGGACGGTCGCCCGGTCGACGTCTCACTTCTCAGGAGGCTGACCGAGGCGGTCGCTCACCGCGGCCCGGACGGTGAGGGATGCTGGACGGACGGGGCGATCGGTCTTGGACATCGCATCGCTCGCACGACGCCGGAGTCGCTCGGCGAGAAGCAGCCGCTGCTCGATGAGCGCGGAGCCCTGTGTCTCGTTCTCGATGGACGGGTCGACAACCGCGCCGAGCTCGCCTCATGGCTGCGAGCGGCGGGCGTCCATCTACGGACCGACACCGACGCGGAGCTCGTGCTGCAATCCTACGCCCTGTGGGTCGACGGCTGCGCTTCGCGGATCGTCGGCGATTTCGCGTTCGCGATCTGGGATCGCCGGCGCCGTCGGCTCTTCTGCGCGCGCGACCCGTTGGGGATACGGCCGTTTTACTACCGAGACGACGGACCGACCTTCATCTGGGGCTCGGAGCTGCGCCAGCTTCTCGACACCCTGCCGCTTGGCCCCGAGCCGAACGAAGGGGTCCTCGGTGAGTACCTGAGCAGTCGCTTGGTCGACAGCCGCGAGACCCTCTATCGCGGGATCCTGCGTCTGCCGCCGGGCCACGTCCTCACCGTCGAGGACGGTCGTGTCCGCACGACACGCTATTTCGACGTCGATCCGCGGCGCGAGATCCGGTATCGCTCGGACGACGAGTACGCCGAGCACTTCCGCGAGATCTTTCGCGAGGCGGTGCGCTGTCGGCTCCGGAGCGTCACCCCTGTCGCCGTGTTCCTGAGCGGGGGGCTCGACTCGTCGTCGATCGTTGGGGCGGCCGCCAGGCTCGTTCGCGACGGCCACGTAGCCGGGCCGGGATTCGAGACGTACTCTCTGGACTTCACACGCCCGGACGCGGACGAGCGGAGCTGGGTCGATGACGTGGCGAGGATGTGGGAGTTGCCGGTGCGTCACGAAAGAGCCGACGACGCCGTCCCGCCTTCGCTGGCCGAGCAGGTCGCCGACCTTCGGGACTTCCCGGATCTCCCCAACACGTACCCCTGGGGACTCCTGCTCGCCGAGGCGCGTCGGCGGGGCGCCCGCACCGCGCTCTGGGGCTACGGCGGCGACGAGTGGCTCACCGGCGACACCGCGCACTGCGCCGATCTGCTCCGCCGATTGCGTCTGGTCGCGCTCGTGCGCCGGGTCCAAGACGATATTCGATCCCTGAATTTGCTGGGGGGCCCGCCAGTCGGACTGACAGATGCGATCCGGTGGTGCGTGATGCCGCTGGTGCCGCGCCCGGCCAAGTGGCTCGCGCGGCGCTTCCGAAACTGGGACGTTCCGGACTGGATCGCGCCCGAATTCGCGCGGCGCGTAGGACTCCAGGAGAGGCTGGCGCCGGACGTCGCCACGCCTCGATTCGCCACCTTCGCCCGGCGTGCCATCCACCGTCAGCTGCAGAGCGGCTGGAGCGCCGCCGAGTACGAAATGGTGGACCGGTTCGAGCGGCGCCGGGGCATGGAGAGCCGGTTTCCGTTCAACGATCGACGGCTCATCGAGTTCGCCCTGGCGCTGCCCGAGAAGCAGCGCTGGCGCGGCACCGAGACGAAGTTCATCCTGCGCCGGGCGGCGAGAGATCTTCTTCCCCCACCGGTGGCGCGCCGCCAGACCAAGGGCGACTTCACGTATCTCTACGCTGCGTCGCTCGAGCGCGAGGGCACCGACGAGACATTCGGCCGGCTCCGCCTGGCCGCCGACGGGTTCGTGCGCGGTGAACGGGTGCGGCAGATGTATCGCCGCGTGCGCGAGGGCGACCTCAGCTGCCTGGGACCGATCTGGATGATCCTGGCGACAGAGCACTGGTACAGAACCATGTTTTCCGGGTCGCGCGCGGATCGGGCCCTCAAGGAGAGACTATGACGGAAGACCGTGCACGGGACGTGACGCTCGAGCCTTCGAAGAAACCCTACGTGAAGCCGCGCCTCATCGAGTACGGACCCGTCGAAAAGCTGACGCACACGGGCACGCAGAACCTCGGCGACGCGGGTCCCATGATGATGGCGTGCCTGTGACAAGGCGCCGCCTCCGCGCTCTCACCGTCTGATGTCGCTCATCTTGGACGAGCATCGGCAGTATCTCGCCGACGGCAACCGCGTGAGCGCCTTCCGCCACGCGATCGAGGAGGTCGTCACGCCTGGCGACGTCGTGCTCGACCTTGGTTCCGGCACCGGGATTCTTGGGCTCATGGCCTGCCGCGCCGGGGCCAAGCGCGTCTATGCGGTCGACGAGGGGCCGATCGTAGGGTTGGCCCGAGAGGTCGCCAAGGCCAACGGGTTCCAGGACCGGATCACTCACATCAAGGGGCTGTCGACGCGTGTGGCCCTGCCGGAGAAAGTCGACATCGTCCTCGCAGACCAAGTCGGGCGCTTCGGGTTGGAGTCGGGGATCCTCGAGTACTTCGCAGACGCTCGGGTGCGCTTCCTGAAGCCCGGCGGCGTGATGGTTCCCGACGAGGTCAGGCTCATCGTGGCGCCTGTGGAGAATCAGGCGCTGTTCGACCAGGTCGAGTTCTGGAGGCGCGCGCCCGCCGGCTTCGACTTCGGCGCGGCGTGCACGATCGCGGCGAACACCGGCTACCCGGCCCGATTCGATTCGGCGCACTTGCTCGGCGTTCCCGCGCGGGCGATCTCGCTCCGGCTCTCGACGGCGACTCTGGACCCTTTGAACGCCGAGGTCGTCCTCGCGGCGGCGCGGCCCGGTACCCTGCACGGGATCGGCGGCTGGTTCGAGGCGCAGCTCTCACCCGGCGTCGCACTCACCAACTCGCCGCTCGCGGCGCGGCCGATCTTCCGGATGCAGGTCTTCTTCCCGATCGGTCGGCCCGTTGCCCTGGAAGAGCGCGACCAGATCGACGTGAGGCTGCGGATCCTTCCCGCCGGCGGCATCGTGAGCTGGACCGTTGAGGTAAGGGGCGCCCGCGACGGGCATGGACCTTCCCCGATCCGCAAAGGACGGTTCGCTCACTCCACCTTTCAGGGGATGCTCATCTGCAAAGAGGATCTGGAGCGGACCGATCTCCGGTTCATGCCGCGGCTATCTCCATGGGGTGAAGCGCGCCGATCCGTCCTCGAGCTGTGTGACGGTCGAAGGGACTTGAGCGAGATCGAGCGCGAGATCCAGCATCGCCACCCGGCCCTGTTCCAGTCGTTCGCCGAAGCCGCCGCCTTTGTAACCGAGGTCGTCACACGCTACGCGGTGTAGTTGGACGTGACCGCGTATTCAGCGTTCGGGCTCGTCGTCTCTAGCAACGTGCCTCTCCCAGGACTTCCCGTGGTCGCTGGTGGGTCTCCCGACTGCGTGCTCGAGCTGCGTCACGGCCCGATCAGAGAACGCTCGACCGGTCGCCGCCGTGCGCTTCGTCTGCCGAATGGTACGATCTCCATGACCATCGGCCGTTGCCGCTCGGGATTCCTCGTTCGGTTTCCCGGTCTCGCTGTCTTCCTCGTGTCACGCGACGGGCAGAGGGTGAGCTGTGCGCGGCGGCGAGGCACGCGACCGACGATCGTCGCCCATCTCTTCCTGGCTCAAGTGCTGCCGCGTGCGCTGAGCCAGCGGGGCCGGCTTGTCTTGCACGCGAGCGCCGTCGCGACCGAGCATGGCGCAGTCGCCTTTCTTGGGGCGGCTGGCCAGGGGAAGTCGACGCTGAGCGCGAGCTTCGTGGGGCGCTCCTTTCCGCTCCTCACGGACGACGGTCTCCTGCTCGTCGAACACGGGACGATGCTGGCGGGTGTTCCCAGCTATCCCGAGATCCGGCTATGGCCGGACGTGTTGGCGGTTCTCGGGACCGATGGCCCCGAGGTGCGCGATGTCGCGCATCGCACCGGCAAGAAGCGGCTCACGGTCGACCGTGGGCCGTGGATGTTCAGCCGGCAACCGGTGCCCGTGCGACGCATGTACGTCCTCGGCCGCGCGAAGGCGACCGCGCACGCTCGCGCCGTCACTATCACTGCGCTCACGCCGCGCGAGGCGTTCATCGAGCTCGTCAAGCATACCTATCGGCTCGATCTCGACGACCACATACGGCTGCGCGATGAGTTCGACTCGATCAGCCGCATCGCGGCGCGCCCGTCTCTCATCTACCGGCTCGCCTTTCAGCGCGATCTGTCGCGGTTGCCGGCGGTGCAGGCGGCGATCCTGGAGCATTGCGGGTCGTGACGGGCGCGGTGTTGCGTTCGGAGGACATCGCGCTGTCGCGCGAAATCCGGGTGCTCGTGGGCGCTATCCGATGGTTCGTCGACGCCGCCACCGAGGACGAGCTCGCGGAGCTTCTTCGCGGCGGCCTGGACTGGCCGGCGCTGCTGGCGCAGGCGGAGCGCGAAGGGATCACTGGACTCGTCGCCCAAGCGCTAGAAGGCCTCGCGCAGCGCGAGGATTTGGTCCCAGCCCTCGACCGCTGGCACGCCGCGACGCGGGCTGTCGCCGCCAGCAACATGTCGGCGCTGTCGGAGCTGGCGGCCCTGCGGGGGATGCTCCGTCGAGAGGGCCGTCGGGTAATTCTGTTGAAGGGCGCGGCTCTGCTCCAGGACGAGTATCGCGGTCACGTTGGTCTGCGGCCCCTGGGCGACATCGATTTGCTCGTGCGTCCGTCGGATGTGCCTTCGGTAACCGGGTGGCTGCGAAGCCGGGGCTACGAGCCGGTCTCGCCATCCTCCCCGTTCTATTCCCGAGGGGTCGTCTCGTTCGACCTTCACACCGAGATCGTCGGAAGCGACTGGGTCGGCCGCAAGGCGCGCGCCTTCCGCCTCGACCCCGCGGCCCTGTGGCGCGAGGCCACGCCACTCGAGCCGGACGATCCCACAACCCTCGTGCTCGGCCCCGTCCATCTGCGTCTTCAGCTCGTCGTGCATGCACTCAAGCACTCGTACTCCCGTCTGATCTGGCTGGTCGATCTCGCGCTCGTGCTGCGGGACGCGCCTTGGCCGAGTCTGCTGGAGCAAGCGCGGGCCTCGGGGACTCTGCGACCTCTCGCGTACGCCGTCTCCGTCCTCGATCTGCTGCTGGGTCTCGAAGTGCCGGCCGCGGTGCGCGAAGAGCTTCCGCCCCTCGGCCCGCTCGAGCGGGTGTTCGTTCGCCTCGTCGCGAGGCGAAGACGAGCAGAGACTCCCGGTGAGCTGTTGGTCGCGCTGTCGATCCCAGGGGCGATGGGGAAAGCCGCGTACCTTGCGGAGCTCGTCTTCCCGCGACGAGAGGTCCTCGCGCGGCACTACCCCATGACTCCGTTCTGGCTTCTATATCCCCGCCGCGTGCTACGCCTCGCGAGCCTCGGGCTTCGAGAAGGATCCAAGCTCTGGGATCGACGAGGGGGATGATCCCACAACCATGCACTGGCTCGTCGATGGCTACAACGTCATCCGGCGTGACCCGGAACTGCAGGCGCGCGAAGCCGAGAGCCTCGAGGCTGGACGTCGGGCGCTCCTGCAGGTCATCGCGGGGGCTCACCGCGCGCCCCGGGATGAGTTCACCGTTGTGTTCGACGGGGCGCGCCGCTCCGGCGGCGCCCCGACCGCGGGCCGCATCCGTGTGGTCTTCTCACGCCCCCCGCTGACGGCCGACGATGAGCTCATGAGGCTCGCACGCCAGATGCGAAGCGGCGCGGTCGTCGTCAGCTCCGACCGGAAGATCCAGGACGCGGCCCGCCGGGCCGGGAGTGCCGTTCTGACTGCCGAGCAATTTCTGGAAGCGCTGGAGGTTCCGGAAAGCTCGTCGGCCCCCGATATAAAGGACGATTCTGACGGCGAGCCCGTACGGACCAAGCGCGGCAACCCCCGCCGTCTTTCCAAGAAAGCGCGGAAGGCCCAACGGGCCCTCGGGCGGCTCCGCCGACCTTGACCGTCGCGGGCGTTTCGTAGAGAATCGACGTGTGGCAGTCATGACTCGACACTATTTCATCGTCGCGCGCGACCAGACCAGCCTGTGCGAGTACCTCACGCGGCAGTTCAAGTCCGAGGAAAACGTCGAGGTCTTCCTGGATCGTCGATCCGGTCATGACCGCCGCGTGGCGGAGGGCGCTGAGGACAGCGTCGAGCGGAGAAGCGTCGACCGTCGCCATCAGCCGTTCGTCGACACGCAGCTGAGGTCTCTCGGCTACGCCATGTTCCGCGTCCAGTAGCCGACAGCTCAACCCTCAGCAACCCTCCGATCAATCCGGCTTCACGGACCCAACAACCGTCTCCAAATGTTGACACTTGCCGATCCGCGGTGACACCGTGGCGGCGTGGCGCTCCGGCGCTGGTTGCTTGCGCTGTCATTCCTGTCGCTACTCGCGGCCGGCGCTGCGGGCGCCGGCACCGTCGAGGGCACAGTGGTCCGCGTCGTCGACGGCGACACGATCAACGTTCAGCTTGCCGATCGGGTCGAGAAGATCCGCTACATCGGCGTCAATGCCCCGGAGATCCATCACCCGATCAAAGGCGCGGAGCCGGGCGGCCGCGCGGCGGCCCAGGTGAATCGAGGTCTCGTCATCGGCCGTCGGGTTCGCCTCGAGCTCGATGTTCAGCCCCGGGATCGCTATGGCCGGCTCCTGGCCTACGTCTGGGTCGGCGACACGATGGTCAACGCCGAACTGGTTCGCCTGGGTTACGCCCAGGTGATGACCGTCCCCCCGAACGTCCGATACCAGGACCTCTTCCTGAAGCTCCAGCGCGAGGCGCGCGACGCGGGTCGGGGCCTTTGGCGCCCCGTCTAGCAGGCTGCTACTCCGTCATTTTGATGTAGCGGAGCATGCGTTCGTCGCGGCGCCAGCCGCGGTCGGAGAGCGCGTCCCAGAAGCCGACCGCGTGAGCTTCGTGGCGCTCGACGAGCGCCGAGATCCGGCGCGCGCCCTTCGACACGAGCATGCGCTCGGCCTCGTGGACGAGCCGTCGCGCCAGGCCGCGCCGACGCGCGTCGGGGGCGACGGCGAGGCGATAGATGTTGCCGCGCCAGCCATCCCATCCGCCGATGATGCTCCCGACGACGGCGCCGCGCTCGACCGCGACGAGGAGATCGTCGGCGTGCGCCCCCACCAGCCGTGTGAGCTCCTCGAGCGAATCCGTCGGGCTCGGGATCGCGTCCGCCCGCTGCCACAGCGCCAGCACGTCGGGACATTCTTCGAGACGGCACGGCCTGATCTCGATCATCGCGCTCTCACCTCCGACCGATTTGCGCCTCACCCTGGGCGACCCGTATCATACGTGCAGCCACTTCGAGAGGAGACCCATGGCGATCAAGCGTGAGTTCACCCTGGACGCCAAGTACCGCCAGGAGGAAGGTCAGATCTTCCTCTCTGGCATTCAGGCGCTGGTGCGTTTGCCGCTCGACCAGCATCGTGCCGACAAGCGCCGCGGGCTCAACACCGCCACGCTCATTTCCGGCTACCGCGGCTCGCCGCTCGGCGGGCTCGATCTCACGCTCGAGCGCAACCCCGATCTCCTCCGCCAGCACAACGTCGTCTTCCTCTCGGGCGTCAACGAGGACCTCGGCGCGACGGCTGTCTACGGCAGCCAGCTCGCCAATCTCTTCCCGCAGCCCAAGTACGACGGCGTGCTCGGCATGTGGTACGGCAAGGGCCCGGGCGTCGACCGGACCGGCGACATCTTCAAGCACGCGAACTTCGCCGGCGTCTCCAAGAACGGCGGCGTCCTGGCGCTCGGCGGCGACGATCCGCTCTCGAAGTCGTCGACGATTCCGTCGCACTCGGAAGTGGCGTTCTACGATGCGCTGTTCCCCGTGCTCTATCCGGGCAGCGCGCAGGAGATCCTCGATCTCGGTCGCCTGGGATTCGAGCTCTCGCGCTACTCGGGGCTTTGGGTGGGCTTCAAGATCGTGACCAACGTGGCCGACGAGATCGGGACGGCCGAAGTGGCGCCGGACCGGATCGTCGTCGCCGACCCGGGCTTCCTCTATGAAGGACGCCCCTGGCAGGCGCGCCAGAACCCGCTGTTGATGCCACCGTGGGGGCTCGAGACCGAGCGCGAGATCCACTACGGGCGACTCGAGGCGGCGAAGGCGTTCGCCGCGGCGAACAAGCTCAATCGCATCACGCTTCCCACGCCGAATGCGTGGCTCGGGATCGCCGCGCCGGGCAAGACCTACTACGACCTGCGCGAGGCGCTCGCCGAGCTCGGGCTCGACACTGCCGCGCTCCGTCAGTACGGCATTCGGCTCATGCAGATCGAGATGATGTTCCCGATGGAGCCGGGCGTGATCCGCGAGTTCGCCCGCGGCCTCGAAGAGCTGATGGTCATCGAGGAAAAGCGTGCCTTCTGCGAGCTCTTCATCCGCGACATCCTCTACAACCAGGCCGAGCGCCCGCGCGTGGTCGGCAAGCAGGACGAGCAGGGACGTCCGCTCGTGCCGGCGGACGCCGAGCTCGACGCCGACCGGATCGCCCAGATCCTGGCCACGCGCCTCGAGCGCCGCATCCATCTCGACTCGATCACCGCGCGCGTGGCGCTCCTCGAGGCGCTGCGCCAGCGGCCCGCGCCGCTGACCCTGGCGCGCCAGCCCTATTTCTGCTCGGGCTGCCCGCACAACCGCTCGACGGTGCTGCCCGAAGGCTCCATGGCGAGCGCCGGCATCGGCTGCCACGGGATGGCGCTCCTGATGGACCGCCGGACGATCGGGCTGACCCACATGGGCGGCGAGGGCGTGCAGTGGGTGGGGATCGCGCCCTTCACCGAGACGAAGCATCTGTTCCAGAACCTGGGCGACGGCACCTTCTTCCACTCCGGCTCGCTGGCGATCCGCCAGGCGGTCGCGTCGAGCGCCAACATCACCTACAAGATCCTCTACAACTCGGCGGTGGCGATGACGGGCGGCCAGGACGCGGCCGGCGCGATGCCGGTGCCGGAGCTGACGCGCTCGCTCGCGGCCGAAGGCGTCAAGCGCATCATCGTGATGACCGACGAGCCCGACAAGTACCCGAAGGGCACCGCGTGGGCCGCAGGAGTCGAAGTCTGGCACCGCGACCGGCTCGACGAGTCCCAGCGACTGCTGCGCGACATTCCCGGCGTGACGGCGCTGGTGTACGACCAGCGCTGCGCCGCCGAGAAGCGCCGGCTCCGCAAGCGCGGTCGGCTGCCGGATCCCGAGATGCGCGTCTTCATCAACGAGGCGGTTTGCGAGGGGTGCGGCGACTGCGGCGTGAAGAGCAACTGCCTCTCCGTGCATCCGGTCGACACCGAGTTCGGACGCAAGACGCAGATCCACCAGTCGTCCTGCAACAAGGACTACTCGTGCCTGAAGGGCGACTGCCCCTCCTTCTTGACCGTGGTGCCGCTCGTCGACCCGGGCAAGAAGGAGCGCCGCGTCTACCAGGTCGAGCGTGCGCTGCCCGAGCCCACGCTCCGGGTTCCCGGCGAGGCCAACGTGTTCATGATGGGGATCGGCGGCACCGGCGTGGTGACCGTGAACCAGATCCTGGGCACGGCGGCGCTCCTCGACGGCAAGCACGTGCGCGGTCTCGACCAGACCGGCCTCAGCCAGAAGGGCGGACCGGTCGTCTCGCACCTCAAGATCCTCGACCGGGCCACGCAGGTCTCGAACAAGGTGGCCGCTGGATCCGCCGACTGCTATCTCGGCTTCGACATCCTCGTGGCGACCTCGCCGCAGAACCTCGATCACGCGCGCCCCGATCGGACGATCGCGGTCATCTCGACCAGCCAGGTGCCGACCGGCGCGATGGTGACGTCGACGGCGGTCGAGTTCCCCGAGACCAACGGGCTCATCACGTCGATCAACCGCGTGACCCGCAAGGACGAGAACGTCTATCTGGACGCGCTCGGGCTGGCCGAGACGCTCTTCGACGACCACATGGCCGCCAACATGATCGTGCTGGGCGCCGCCTGGCAGGCCGGAGCCTTGCCGGTGAGCGAGGCGGCGATCGAGGAAGCGATCGTCCTGAACGGTGTCTCGGTCCAGATGAACGGCCAGGCGTTCCGCGTGGGCCGGCTGCTGGTCGCCGACCCGGCGTGGGCGCGCACGGTCGTGCGACGCCGGCTGGGCGCCGTCGAGGCGGCGCCGGAGCTCTCGGCGCAGGCGCGAAACCTCGTGGATTCGGTCGGCGCCACGGGCGAGCTCAAGCGGCTGCTCGAGATTCGCGTGCCCGAGCTGATCGCCTACGAGAGCGCCGGCTACGCGCGCGGCTACGTCCAGTTCGTGCGGCGCGTGCGCGAGGCGGAGGCGGCCGCGGTGCCGAGCGAGTCACGGCTGTCCGAGGCGGTCGCGCGCTATCTCTTCAAGCTCATGGCCTACAAGGACGAGTACGAGGTGGCGCGCCTGTCCCTCAAGCCCGACATCGCCCGCGCGCTGGCGGACGAGTTCCCCGGCGGCGTCAAGCTCGCCTATAACCTCCACCCGCCGCTGCTCCGAGCCCTCGGCCTCAAGCAGAAGCTCCAGCTCGGCCCCTGGTTCGCTTCGGTCTTCGGCGTGCTCGCCCGGATGAAGATGCTGCGCGGCACGCCGCTCGATCCCTTTGGCTTCGCCGCGGTGCGACGGGTCGAGCGGCAGCTGCCCGGCGAGTATCGCTCGCTCGTCGACAAGGTGCTGGTCGGTCTCGCGCCCGAAAGCCACGAGCGCGCCGTGAAGCTCGCGGGTCTGCCCGATCTGATCCGCGGCTACGAGGAGATCAAGCTCCGTAACGTCCAGCGCTTCCGGGACGAGGTGCGTGCGCTGGGTTTCTGACGGTCCGGGGAACGCTCGCCGCCATCGGGCCGAGGCGAGCATACGGAGAGAGGCGCGATGACCAATCTCGAGCAGCAGATCAAGGCGCTGCAGAAGCACCTGAAGACGCTCAAGACCGAGGCCGACCGGGCGCGCGGTCAGGCGCGTCGTCGCATGCGCCGGCTCGAGCGCCGCACGCGCGTCGAGGTCGAGCGGATGATCCGTCGCGCCGAGCCTCGCGTGCGCGAGGCGGTCGCCCAGGCAACGCTGCTGAGCCGCAGCCTTCGGGTCGGCGTGCGTGCCGGCGCGGCGGCCTATCGCGCGGGTCGCGCTCCCAAGCGCTGAGCGCCCTCAGTCCTGATCGCGGGCGCGCTCGCGCTTGAGCGCGCCCCGGCGCTTCTTCGACTCGATCCGCCGCTCGCGCGCCGCCGTCGACGGCCGTGAGGCCTTGCGCGAGCGCGGCTCGCGAAGCGCCGCGGCGACCAGCGCGCGGATCCGATCGAGCGCGTCCTCGAGATTCCTCGCCTGATTCCGCTCGGCCTGGCTCGACACCATCAAGCGTCCATCCGCGTCGAGCCGGTGACGGCAGAGCGTCGCGAGCCGCGCGCGGGCGGCCGCCGAGAGCCCTTCGATCGCGTCGAGATCGACGCGCACGTCGACCTTCGTGGCGACCTTGTTCACGTTCTGGCCGCCCGGGCCCGAGGCGCGCACGGCACGAACCTGCACCGCCCGCTCCGGCACGCGCACCACGCTGTTGACGACGATCGCGCGGCTCATGCCTCGATTGTATCTCGGCCGATGATGAGCTCGCGTCGAACGGCGGGGCCCCAGCCCCGCCACGTTCTGCGGCTCGCGCTGCCGTTATAATTGATCACTGTGACCATCGCTGAGCGTCGCCGCCTCACCGACGTCGCTCGCGGCGCCGCCCCCGCCGATCTGTATGTGCGCGGCGGGACCTTGCTGAATGTCTACACGGGCGAGATCTACCTCGCCAACGTCGCCACGCGCGGTGAACGGATCGCGTACGTCGGCGTGCGCGACGAGATGGTCGGCGCGCGCACGCGGGTCATCGACGCGTCCGGCCGCGTCCTGGTTCCGGGTTACATCGATCCCCACGTGCACCCGGCCACCCTGACGACGCCGGCCGCGCTCGCGCGTTTCGTGCTGCCGCTCGGCACCACGGCGGTCGTCGCGGATACCTTGCAGTTCTGGGAGCTCGGCGGTCTCGCGGCATTCCAGATGGTCGCCGACGCGCTGCTCACGGCGCCGCTCCGCTTCTACTGGATGATCCGCGCGCACGCGCAGAGCCGGGCGCCGGACGAGTGGCGACGGTTCGGGGTGAAGACGCTCGCGAAGGCGCTGGCCCACCCGCGCGCCCTGGCGGTGGGCGAGGTGACGCGGTGGCCCGACGCCTGGCGCGGCGACGCCGAGCTCCTGCGCCGTCTCGGCCTCGCCCGCGGCGGCCGCGTCGAGGGACACACAGCCGGAGCGTCCGGCGAGAAGATCCCGGCGATCGCCGCGGCCGGCTTCACCTCGGACCACGAGCCGATCACCGCCCAGGAAGTGCTCGACCGCGCGCGCCAGGGCATCGCGGTGATGCTGCGCGAGTCCTCGCTGCGTCCGGATCTCGTCGGGCTTCTCGACGCCCTCAAGACGGCGCCGGCGCTGGCCTCGCGGCTCATGCTCACCAACGACGGCTCGATGCCCGCGTTCCTGCGCACCCATGGGTTCATCGATCATCTGATCCGGGTCGCGCTCGACCACGGGGTCCCGCCGATCGACGCCTATCGGATGGCGACCCTGAACCCGGCGACCTACTACGGTCTCGACGCCGACCTCGGCGGCATCGCGCCGGGCCGCTACGCCGATCTCTGTGTGCTCGACGATCTGGCCGAGCCACGACCGTCGACCGTGATCGCGCGCGGCCGGGTGGTCGCCACGGGTGGCCTGCTGGTCGGGCGCATCGCGGAGCCGCCGTGGCGCCGCGTGTTCAGCTCGCCCAAGGCGCGCTTGACGGTACGGTGGCGGGCGCGGCCCGACGACTTCGAGCTTCCCGGCCGTGCGAGCTATCCCGTCATCGAGCTCGTCAGCGCGGTGATCAGCCGGCTGCGGGAGCGGCCGATGCAGCCGGGCGATCTGCACGCGGCGCTCCTGGATCGGGGCGGGCGCTGGGTCGCGCCCGGCGTCGTGGCGGGCTTCGCCGACCGGATCGACGGCTTCGCGACGACGACCAGCACCGACTTCAACATCCTGGCGCTCGGGCGCCGGCGCGAGGCGATGGCGCGCGCCGTCAACCGGCTTCTCGATCTGCACGGCGGGATCGTGCTCGTCGAAGGCGAGCGAATCGTCTACGAGCTGGCGCTGCCGCTCGGCGGGATCATGACGCGCGCCTCCGTCGAGGACGCGGCCCGGTCGGAGGACGAGCTGCGCCGGCGGCTGGTCGACCGGGGCTATGCGCACCACGAGCCGCTCTACTCGCTCTTCTTCATGGCCGCTGATTTCCTCCCGACCGTGCGTCTCTCGCCGCGGGGCGTCTGGGACGTCAAGCGGAGCCGGGTGCTCCTGCCGTCGCGGCGACGGCGATGAAAGGCCGCGGCATCCCCGCCGCGGTGGCCTCTGCGGGACTGATCGCTCTCGTCGCGATCGGAGCGCACGGCGCGCCCGCCGGGAAGAAGGACGAAGGGCCGTTCAAGCGCGGCCTCGTCGGTCGGCGCGCCTATCGCCTCTACGTTCCGCCGCGGCCCCCCACGGAGTCGCTACCGCTCGTCGTCGCCCTGCACGGGTGCTGGCAAACGCCCGAGGACTTCGCGCAGGGGACGCGCCTGAACGAGGCGGCCGAGCGTCGTGGGTTCCTCGCGCTCTACCCGGCGCAGAGGCAGTGGGACAACCCGAGCCGCTGCTGGAACTGGTTCGACCCGGCCCAGCAATCGCGGCGCTCCGGCGAGGTCGCCGACCTCGTGGCGCTGGTCGACGCGGTCGGACGCGAGCGCGAGGCACCGCCGAAGCGCGTCGTCGCGATCGGGTTCTCGGCCGGCGCCTTCATGGCCGTCAATCTTCTCTGTGCGGCCCCCGAGCTGATCTCAGGCGTCGGTGTCGTCGCCGGTGGCGCCTATCGCTGCGGCCTCGGACCCGACGGAGCGCTCGCGTGCATGCGCGGCCATGGGCTCGACGGCGACGCCGCGGCCACGGCATGCCTGGCGGCCGCCGGGAAGAGCGTGCTGGCGATCCGCGCCTCGCTCTGGCAAGGCGACCAGGACTCGATCGTCACCCCGGCCAATCTCCCGGCGCTCGAGACGATGTTCGCGCGACTCGTCGGCGGCGCGTCGAAGACCAGCGAGACCAGAGACGGCTCGGCGCACGCGCGCTACAAGAATCAGCGCGGTGATCTCGTGATCGAGAGCTGGCTCGTCCCCGGACTGGGGCATGCCTGGAGCGGCGGCGATCCGCGCGCGACCCACACCTGGCCGCCGGGCCCCAGCGCAACCGACCGCATCCTCGATTTTCTGCTGGAGCGCTCGTGAGCGACGGACCGCCCCGGCGCCAGCGGCGACTCGCGCTCGGAGTCCTGCTGGCCGCCGCCGTGCTGGCCGTGGCCGTGTTTCCCTTGCGCGGCACGTGGTGGGGCGGCTGGATCCTGGCGATCGCCGAGGCGGGCATCGTCGGCGGGCTGGCCGACTGGTTCGCGGTCACCGCGATCTTCCGCCGGCCGCTCGGCCTGCCGATCCCGCACACGGCGCTGATTGCCGCCAACTGGGAGCTGATGGCCGCCCGGGTCGGGACGATGGTCGGCAGCCGCGTGCTGACGAAAGAGTACGTCGCACAGGAGATCGCCCGCGTCGACGTCGCGTCGCTGATCGCGCGGGCCGCTGAGCGACTGACGTCGCGCGACCTGGACGTGGCGACGCGGGAGCTGGCCCGCTGGCTGGCCGCGGAGCTCTCGCCGAAGGCCGCGGGCGACCTGGTGACCCGTTTGCGCGATCTTCTCCTCGACCGGCCGCTGAGCCCGATGCTCGCCGCGGCGGTCCAGATGGCGCACCGCCACGGGTGGGACCAGCGGGCCGTGACGGCGCTGACCGGCTCGCTCGCGGAGGCGTTCGACCGGCCCGCGTTCCGCTCGACCGTCGGCGAGCTGGTGGACGATCTCCTGACACGCTACCGCGAGCGCATGGGCGTCTATCCGCGATTCTGGATCGGCCTCGCAAGCCTGCTCGGGTTGATCGATCGCGAGCGGGTGCTGTCTGCGCTCCAGGCCGGGCTGCGCCAGGTGGCCCAGGAGCCAGACCACCCCGTGCGTCAGCGTCTCGCGGAGACGATGGACGAGCTGCCGGGACGTCTGCGCGCCGACGGCCGCCTGGCCGCTCGCATCGAGGCCGCCAAGCGCGATCTCCTTTCCACCCCGATCGCGACGCGTGTCGTGGAGGATGCAGCCGCGGCGCTGCACCGGATTCTTCTGGCCGACCTCGAGCGGCCGCGCTCCGAGGTGCGCCTCTGGATCGTGGAACGACTCGAGCGCGCCCGCCGGGCGCTGGCCGCCGACGAGGATCTTCGCCAGCAGCTCGACCGGTGGGCGAAGGCGAGGGTGCTCGAGATGGTCGAGCGTCATCACCAGCGGCTCGCGGAGTTCATCGAGAACGGCGTGCTGGCGCTCGGCCCCGAAGGCGCGGTCCGGCTCATCGAGGAGCATGCCGGGGACGACCTGCAGTACATCCGCGTCAACGGCACCGTCGTCGGTGGTCTGGCGGGCGGGCTGCTCTACGCCGTCCACCTCCTTATGCGCCTGATCTGACCGTTGTAAGCGGTCGGAAACCGGTTTGTCGCCTCCAACGTTTTCACGTACACTCCGACTCGCGGTGTCTCCCAGGAGGTGTCAATGTCCCGCGTGCGCATCGCGCTCCTCTCGATCACAATCTTGGCTCTGGCCGCGGCGCTTCTCGCGCCGGCGACGAGCCAGTCGCAGACTCCCCAAGCGTCGCAGACTCCAAAATCGGGCGGCGTCCTCAACATGACGTTGCGAGAAGACCTGTCTCAGGGCTTCTCCATCCACGAAACGGCGACGATCTCCACCGTGTGGCCGGCCATGCCGTGCCTCAACAACCTGGTGCTGTTCGATCCGCTGAAGAAGACCGAGAGCGTCGACACGATCATCGGTGAGCTGGCCGAGAAATGGTCGTGGCAGGACAATTACCGCAATCTCGTCTTCTTCCTCCGCAAAGGCGTCAAGTGGCACGACGGCCAGCCCTTCACGGCCAAGGACGTGAAGTTCACGTTCGACATGCTCCGCGAGGCGCCCGACGCGCCCGCCAAGCTGCGCATCAATCCACGAAAGGATTGGTACGCGAACGTCGAGGCGATCGAGACGCCGGACACCTACACGGCGGTCTTTCGCCTGAAGAAACCGCAACCCTCGCTGCTCCTGATGCTCGCCTCGGGCTATACCCCGGTCTACGCCGCCCACGTGCCCCCGGCGGATTACCGCACCCACTGCGTGGGCACGGGGCCGTTCAAGGTCAAGGAGTGGCGGAAGGGTGAGTACGTCGAGTACGTGAAGAACCCCGACTACTTCGTCAAGGGGCGCCCGTACCTCGACGGGCTGAAGTACTTCGTCATCGTCGAGCGGAGCACGCGCCAGGCGGCGATCCAGGCCGGCAAGGTCGACGTGACGTTCCCGAGCGAGACCAGCAAGACGGCCGCCGAACAGCTCAAGAAGGCGGTCCCACAGCTTGTGATCACGCCGTACAGCCAGAACGTCACCGACAACATCATCATGAACATGAAGAAGCCGCCCTTCGATAACTTGAAGACGCGGCTGGCGGTCAGCCACGCGATCGACCGTCGGGCGCTCATCCAAGCCGTGCAGCAGGGCGGCGCCGTGGTCGGCGCCGGGCTCGCGCCCAAGCCCTGGGGCTTCTGGGGACTCGCCGAGAAGGACCTCGTCGGGCTTCCCGGCTACGGAGCCAAGCCAGCGGACGAGAAGGCGCTGGCGAAGAAGCTGATGGCCGAGGTCGGCTTCTCGCGTGAGAAGCCCTTGAAGGTCGAGATCGTCACGCGCGCGATCGCCATCTACGTCGACATGGCGTCGTTCGTCATCAACGAGCTCAAACAGATCGGCATCGAGGCCACGCTCAAGCAGATCGACACGGCGCAGTGGCACGCGATGGCGACCCGCGGCGACTTTCAGATCGGCGCCAACCTGACGGGTGTCGGGCCGGACGACCCCGACGCGAACTACTACGAGAACTACGCCTGCGGCTCGCCGCGCAACTATAGCCAGTACTGCAACGAAGAAGTCATGAAGATGTTCGACGCGCAGTCGCAGGAGCTCGACCCCAAGAAGCGGCTGGCGCTCAACTTCGCCATCCAGAAGAGGCTCGAAGCGGACGCCGCGCGGCCGATCCTGGACTGGAAGCTCGATTACTTCACGGTCTGGCCACACGTGAAGAACCTGATCCCGCACCAGTCCATGTACAACTTCGGCCGGATGCAGGAAGTGTGGAGCGACAAGTAGCCGCGGGGGCGGCGGCGAGCGCGTGAAGACCTACGTCGCTCAACGACTCGTCATCGCCCTCCTCACCTTGCTCGGCATGTCGGTGGTGATCTTCACCCTGCTGCGCCTGGCGCCGGGCGACATCGTCGACATCCTCTTCTCGACGGCGGGCTACGTGAGCACGTCCGAGAAGCAGGCGATCATGAAGGAGCTGGGCATCGACCGGCCCTACTGGGTCCAGTACCTCGACTGGATGCGTCAGATGCTCACCGGCGACCTCGGCAAATCCTATCGGTACGACCAGCCGGCCTGGCAGATCATCCGGCCGCTGGTGCCGGTCACGTTCGAGCTCGCCGCGCTCTCCACGCTCTTCGCGGTACTCATCGGGGTGCCCACCGGGGTCATCAGCGCCGTGCGGCAGGACACGACGCTCGACTATGTGCTGCGGTTGTTCAGTCTGGCCGGGCTCTCGATGCCGGCGTTCTGGCTCGGGATGCTGATCATCCTCGGGCTGGTGACGTGGTTCGCGTGGATCCCGCCGCTCAGCTACGTGAGCCCGATTCAGGATCTGAAGCTCCACGCCGTGCAGTTCCTGCTCCCGGCGCTCGCCGTCGGCTACCGCTCCTCGGCATTGATCATGCGCATCACCCGCTCGTCACTGCTCGAGGTGATGCGCGAGGACTACATCCGGACCGCGTGGGCCAAGGGACAGACCGGACGCGTCATCATCTGGCGTCACGCGCTCAAGAACGCGCTGCTCCCGGTCGTCACCGTCATCGGCATCGAGTTCGCGTTTCTCATCGGCGGCCTCGTGGTCACCGAGACCGTCTTCAATCTGCCGGGGGTCGCGCGCTTCCTGGTGCAGGCGATTCTCTGGCGTGATTATCCGATCGTGCAGAACCTCGTCATGTTCATCGCCATCGTCGTGATCCTCTCCAATCTGCTGGTCGACATGCTCTACGGCGTTCTCGATCCGCGGGTCCGCTATGGCGGTTAGCCGAGTCGAGGTCGCCGTCTCGGCCGGCGCCCGCCCGCGCGCCGGGACGTGGACCGCGATCGCGCGCTTCGCGCGAAAGAAGCCGCTCGGCGCCGCCGGCGGCGTGTTGATCCTCGCGATGCTGGTGACGGCGATCTTCGCCGAGGTTCTCCAAACGCACGACCCGATCGCCACCGACGCGTCGGCCACGCTCGCCTCGCCGAGCGCGGACCACTGGCTCGGCACCGATCACCTCGGCCGGGACATCTACTCGCGCATCGTGCACGGCGCCCGTGTGTCGCTGATCGTCGGCGTGGCCTCGACCCTGCTGGGCTCGGTGCTCGGCGGGATCATCGGGCTCCTGTCCGGCTACGTCGGCGGCAACACCGATCTGATAACCCAGCGGATCCTCGACATCCTTCAAGGGCTGCCGCTGCTGGTGCTGGCGCTGGTGATGTCGGCCGCGCTCGGCCCGGCCGTCCACAACGTGATCATCGCAATCTCGATCCCGATCATCCCGCGGGCGGCCCGCGTGATCCGCTCGAGCGTGCTCTCGATCCGCGAGATGCAGTACGTCGAGGCGGCGCGCGCACTCGGCGTACGGCACCTGCGCATCGCGTTCCGCCACATTCTGCCCAACACGATGGGCCCCTTCATCGTCCTGTGCACGGCGCAGCTCGGGAGCGCGATCCTGGTCGAGGCGACCCTGTCGTTCCTCGGGCTCGGGGTCCCCGAGCCGTACCCATCGTGGGGCCGGATGCTGTCGGTCTCAGCCGCCGAGTACGCTCAGAAGGCGCCGCACCTCGTGCTCTTCCCGGGCATCGCGATCAGCCTCGCGGTCTTCGGCTCGAACATGCTCGGCGACGCGCTCCGCGACACGCTCGATCCGCGGCTGCGCGGAAGCTGACGGTGGCGCGCGAGACTCATCGAACGACCGGATCCGCGACCAAGGAGAGACGCAGATGGCTGACGTGAGGCTTGCCTGGATGCCGGCGACCGAGCTGGCGGCGATGATCAGGAGGAAGACGGTGTCGCCGGTCGAGGTCGTCGACGCGGTGCTCGATCGCATCGAGAAGCTCAATCCCCGGCTGAACGCGTTCGTGACCGTGACCGACGCGGCGGCTCGGCGCGAGGCGAAGGCCGCCGAGCGGGCGCTCGGCAAGCGGGGCGCGCGGCTCGGCCCTCTCCACGGCGTGCCCTTCTCGGTGAAGGACCTCGTGAACACCAAGGGCGTGCGGACCACGTTCGGCACGCCGTTCTACCGCGACAACGTGCCGGCCGAGGACGCGCCGATGGTCGAGCGTATGAAGGCCGCCGGCGGCATCTTGCTCGGCAAGACCAACACGCCCACGTTCGGCTGGATCGGCGCCACCCACAACCTCGTCTTCGGGATCACGCGCAACCCGTGGAACCTCGAGCGAACGCCCGGCGGCTCGAGCGGGGGGGCCTCGGCGGCCGCGGCGGCGGGACTCGGCCCGCTCCACATCGGCACCGATGGCGGCGGCTCGATCCGGATCCCGGCGTCGTGCGCCGGAATCTTCGGTCACAAGCCCTCGTACGGACGCATCCCGACGCATCCGGCGAGCGGGGCCTGGAGTCTCTCGCACATCGGCCCGCTGACGCGCACCGTCGCCGACGCCGCGCTGATGATGACGGTCTGCGCCGGTCCCGACGAGCGCGATCAATACTCGCTGCCGTCGGCGGGCGAGGACTATCTGAAGACGCTGCGCGGCGGCGTGAAGGGGCTGCGCATCGCCTACACGGACGACCTCGGCTTCGTGGAGGCGGTGGACCCGGAGGTACGCGCGGCATGCGCGAAGGCGGCCCGCGCGTTCCGCGAGCTCGGCGGCAGGGTCGAGGAGGTCAAGCCGGGTTGGCCGTCGCCGCGCGAAGCGTGGGGCGAGATTTTCTGCGGCGGGATCGCGACGCGGATGGCGCCGTACCTCGATCGACCGAACGACATCGAGCCCGGCCTGCGTCGGATCATCGAGACCACGCTCAAGAATCCGCCCACGAAGTACGTGCAGGCGTGGTTCGACCGACTGGCCTGGTGGCAGCATCCGCGCGCGTTCTTCGAGAAGTACGATCTGCTGCTGACGCCGACGATCGCGTGCCCGCCGTTCGCGGTGGGTCTCGACAACCCCACGGTGATCGCCGGCAAGCCGGTCGAGCCCTACGCGTGGATCCCGTTCACGTATCCGTTCAACATGACGGGGCAGCCGGCTGCCTCGGTGCCGTGCGGGTTCACGAAGGAGGGGCTGCCGATTGGGCTGCAGATCGTCGGCCGCCGGTTCGACGACACGACCGTGCTGCGGGCTTCGGCGGCCTTCGAGCGCGCGCGCCCGTGGGCCCAGCAGCGTCCCGTGCTGGAGTAGGGCCGTGGAGCGACTTCTCTTCATCGTGTCGCAGGGGCGGCGAGAGCTGTACGAGTCGTTGCGCGTGGTGCTCGGGCAGGAGCGCGGCGTCGAAGTGATCCTCGACCGGCGCGTCGTGAAGCGTCGGCGCCACGAGGTTCCGCCGGCGACCGAGCGGCGTCGCTATGGCCGGCGCGGTCGTCAGCTCGAGGACGCCGAGATCCAGGTCCGCGGCTGGACGGTGGTGCGGCTGCCTTCGTGAGCGCCCGGCGACTCGAATCGACGGGTCTCTGTGAGGTGAGCACCGTCAACGATGTTGGACATTGACCGGACGCGCCTCCTCGCGGACGCTGCCACTGTGCACCTCGCGGACATGCTCGTCGCAATGGCCATCTTCGGGAGCGTCTCGGCCGCGATGTTCACCGTGCTCCAGGAAGGTCTCCGCGTCTACGCGGTCGGCGTCTCACGCGCCGAATCGCAGCAGAGCGGGCGAGTGGCGGTCGAGCGTCTGGCGAGGGAGATCCGCACGGCCGGCCTCGGTCCGCGCCCCGCGGCCTTCGTGGCGATCTCGGTCGCGGAGCCGACCCGCATCGTGCTGCATCGCGATCTCGACGGCGACGGTGTCATCACCGGCTCCGATGAGACGATCACCTGGCGCCTGACCGGCGCGACGTTACGCCGCGACGCCGGCGCCGGCGCTCAACCGGTCATCGACGGCGTCAGGAGCTTCGCGCTCGAATACCTCGACGCCGCCGGCCACGCCGTCGAGAATCCCGACGAGATCCGGACCGTCGCGATCACGCTGGTCACCGAGGCCGCGTGGGATCTGGCCGATCGCTCGGTTGTGACCCGTTTCGCTACGCGCGTGCGGCTGCGGAATCGCTGATCGGTATCGCCCCGGCCCAGATGTGATCTATGGGTGATATCGAGCGTGCCGCCGATCGGCGAGAAGTCTGCCCCTGATTTCGCCGGCTGAAGCCTCCGAGCTGCGTGGCCGGCCACGGATCTCCGGCCCCCGGACGGCCCTCCGCTAGACCCCCGAATCCGGACCCGGCTGCATCCCTGGTCGGCGTCCTCAGGGCTCCATGCCCGTCCACCCACCATTCCGGGGGTGAAAGTGGGGACCCATCCCCCACGGGTCGTCAAGGGGGTCCTGGAGCCTAATTCCGCTCCAAATCGTTCCTTTTGCCCTTGACACAAGGTTTGCGGTAACGCTAATCTCGCTTTTCAAGTGGGGCAGAGTGGGATGAAGGCTTAGAGAGAGATCGGCGAAATCCGGATATGTTTAGGGGACGGTACCAGCACACGATCGACCCGAAGGGGCGCCTGAGCGTGCCGGCGAAATTCCGGGACGCCCTCGCGCAGTACGACGGGGCGCTGATTGTCGTCCCGAATGATTACTGCCTCGAGGTGCATCCGCTGGAGGAGTGGCAGCGCATCGAAACGAAGCTGCGCGAGCAGTCGATCTTCAACCCCGAGGTGCGGGAGCTGAGCCGACTCTTCATCTCGCGCGCGAAGGACGTGACGCTCGACGCGGCGGGGCGCGTCCTCATTCCGCCGGACGCGCGGGATCAGGCGGGGCTCTCGAAGGAAGTCACGCTCGTGGGCGGGGGGCTGCCCCAGTTCGAAGTATGGGATCGCGGCCGGTTCGAGGAGTACGAGCGCACGCGCGCCGACCGGCTGCCGACGTTGTTCGAAAGGTTGTCGGGCCTAGGAGTGTAGCGGTTCACGTTTCGGTGCTGGTCGACGAGGTCGTGTTTCTCCTGCGACCGCGCGACGAGGGATGGGTGATCGATGGGACGGTGGGCATGGGCGGTCACGCGGAGGCGATCTTGAGCGCCAGCGGCGACTCCGTGCGCCTCCTCGGCCTGGACGCGGATCCCGCGGCGCTCTCGCAGGCGCGCGAGCGTCTGGTGCCGTTCGGCGACCGCGTCGCCCTCGCGCACTCGAGCTTCGGCCGTCTCGAGGGCGCCGCCGCCGCGCACGGGATCAGCCGCGCGCGCGCGATCCTCCTGGATCTGGGCATGTCCTCGTGGCAGCTCGAGCAATCGGGGCGGGGCTTCTCGTTTCAGGGTGACGAGCCCCTCGACATGCGGCTCGATCCCACGAGCGGCGACACCGCGGCGGCGCTCTTGAACCGGCTTCCCGAGCCGGAGCTGGCGCGCATCATCTTCGAATACGGCGAGGAGCCGCATTCGCGGCGGATCGCGCGGGCCATCGTCCGCCGCCGCCCCCTGACGCGCACCGGCGACCTGGTGGCGGCCGTCCGCGGCGCGGTGCCCCGCGCGGCGTGGCCCCGCCGCCTGCACGTGGCCACGCGCACGTTCCAGGCGGTGCGCATGGCGGTCAACGACGAGCCCGGCGCGCTCCGAAACGCGCTGGCCCAGGCGCCCGCTCTCCTGGCGGACGGCGGCCGTCTGGGGGTCATCTCGTTTCATTCGGGCGAAGATCGCATCGTGAAGCAGACGTTCCGAGCTCTTGAGCCGGCGGGGTTCGCCGAGCTCGAGCCGTCGCCGCATCAGCCCAGCGACGACGAGGTGCGGACGAATCCCCGCGCCAGGAGCGCGAAGCTGCGCGTGCTGGAGCGGCTCTCATGACGAAGGATCAGCGGCTTCATCGCGAACCCGATCCCCGCGTGCGGCGCTCGCTCGTGGTGGCGTTCGCCACCTCGGCGCTGCTCGTGGCCGGCGCCCTCACCGTCGTGGGCGTCAGGGTCGAGCAGGTCCATCTCGCCTACCGGCTCGACGCCGTGCGGAGCGAGCGCGGACGCGCCGAGGACCGGATCCGGCAGCTCGAGATCGAGGTGGCGACGCTTCGCTCGCCGAGCCGCATCGAGGCGCGCGCCCGCGCTCTCGGCCTCGTCGCGGCGGGGCGTGATCAGATCCGGCTGGCGAAGGAGTACGTGGCCGGCGGTACCGGCCTGGCGGCCGACCGCAGCCGGGCCGCGTCGCTCCGCGCCCCGAGGCCGACCGCTCCGTGAGAGATCCGGCCGTCCGGACGCGCGTCCTGCTGCTGGCGGCAATCCTCGCCCTCGCGTTCGGCGGCCTGACCGCCCGTCTCGGCTGGCTGATGGTGGTCAAGCACGGTGAGCTGGCCCAGATCGCCGAGCGTCAGTACTCGCGCACGGTTGTCCTCTATGCCCCGCGCGGCCCGATCGTCGACCGCCAGGGCGGCGCGCTGGCGACGTCGACCGCGACGGAATCGCTCTTCGTGCAGCCGCGCAGCGTCGGCGACCCGGTCCGCGTCGCCGCTCGCCTGGCCCCGATCCTGGGCCAGCCGGCGTCCGAGGTCCACGCCGCGCTGACGGGCAGCCGCTCCTTCGTGTGGCTGCGCCGCAAGCTGCCGCCGACCGTGGCCGAACAGGTGAGAGCGCTGCGCGAACCGGGGCTCGGCTTCCTCCCGGAGCCGCTGCGTCTCTATCCCAACCGCGAGCTGGCGGCGCACGTCCTCGGCTTCGAGGGCGCCGAGGGCGGGCTCGAGGGGGTCGAGCGCGCCTTCAACGCGGATCTGGCCGGCGTGCCGGGCAAGGCGATCGCCGGCCGGGACGCGCTCGGCCGCGAGGTCGCGGCGCAGCACGTGCTCCAGCAGCCCCAGCCCGGTCACGGCGTGATGCTGACGATCGATCGCACGATCCAATACATCGCCGAGCGGGAAATCGACGCGGCCTACCGCCGGACCCACGCGAAGGCCGCCATCGCGGTGGTGCTCGAGCCGCGCACGGGCGACATCCTCGCGATGACCGTGCGCCCGACGTTCAACCCCAACACGTTCCTCGACGTCGCCTCGTCGGACGCCTGGCGTAACCGCGCCGTGACCGACCCCTTCGAGCCCGGCTCGACGTTCAAGGCCATCCTGGCCGCCTCGGCGCTCGAGGAGGGCGTGGTCCGGCCCGACGACCGGATCTACGCCGAGAACGGCTCGATCACGCTCGCCGGGACCACGATCCGCGACTGGAAGAAGTACGGCTGGCTCAGCTTCGCCGAGGTGCTGCAGAACTCCTCGAACGTCGGGTCGATCAAGGTGGGGTTGTCGCTCGGTCGCGACCGCTACTACCGGTACATGAAGGCGTTTGGCTTCGGCGCGCCGACGGGCGTGGGGCTCGCCGGCGAGAGTCGCGGGCTCCTGCGCGACCCCCAGCGCTGGTCGCTCCTGTCGCTCCCGACCATGTCGATCGGCCAGGAAATCTCGGTGACCGCGCTCCAGCTGGTCACGGCCTTCGGCGCCATCGCCAACGGCGGCACCTTGATGCAGCCTCGGCTCGTCAAGTCGACGTTCGACGCCGATGGCCGCGAGACGCGGCGCTTCGACGCCAAGGCGGTGCGGCAGGTCGTGTCCCCGGCCACCGCGCGTACGCTCTCGAAACTCTTGACGAGCGTCGTCGAGTCGGGCACCGGACGCTTCGCGGCGATTCCGGGCTACGCCGTCGCCGGCAAGACCGGGACGGCCCAGAAGCTCGACCCGGCGACCAGGCGCTATTCGCACGCGCCGGGCGTCCTGTCGTTCGTCGGGTTCGCGCCGGCGGACGAGCCGCGCTTCGCCATGCTGGTGATGCTCGACGAGCCTCGCAACGAGAAATGGGGCAGCGAGGCGGCGGCGCCGATCTTCGGCGCGATCGGCCGGGAGATCCTCCGCTACCTCGAGGTTCCGCCGCGCGACGTCCAGCCGGTCCAGATCGTCACGGGCCCGCCCGCCGAGCCGGTGATTCCCGCCCGCATGCGGCTCGTGAGCACGGCGGAGGCCGCTCAGCCGGACGGGGCGCGGCGGATGCCCGACCTCACTGGCAAGACCTTGCGCCAGGCCCTCGAAGCCCTCGAGCCGCTTCGCGTCGAGGTGCGCCTGGCCGGGCAGGGACGGGTCTTTCGCCAGGTGCCGGCCGCGGGCGACTCGCTCGAGCCGGGCGCCGTCGCCCGTCTCACGCTGACCGCGTCGGGGAGTACCAGGTGACATGGCGGGCGCGGCCATGAGCGAGCTACTCGCGGCGCTCCCGGAGAAGCGCGTGATCGGCGACCCGCCGCGCGCGGTGTCGTCGATCGCCGGCGATTCTCGCCGCGTCGAGCCCGGCGGGTGCTTCGTCGCGGTCCCGGGCTTCAAGCAGGACGGCCGCCACTTCATCCCGGACGCGATCCGCCGGGGCGCGGCGGTCGTCGTCACCGAGGGCGAGCCGGTCGCCGACTTGCCAGTGGCCCAGGTGCTCGTGCCCTCGGTGCGGGTGTCGCTCGCGCGGCTGGCCGGCGCGTTCTACGGCCACCCGTCGCGCCAGCTCGCGCTCGTCGGCATCACCGGGACGAATGGCAAGACGACGACCTCGTACCTGATCGAGGCGCTGCTGCGCGCGCGGGGTCTCGCCACCGGCGTGATCGGCACGATCCAGTACGTGCTCGGCGACGAGACGCGCCCGGCCAACCAGACGACGCCGGAGGCGCTCGATCTGCAGGCGATGCTCGCGCACATGCGCGACCGCGGGGTGCGGGGCGTGGCGATGGAGGTGTCGTCGCACGCGCTGGCGCTCGCGCGCGCCGAGGGGCTGGCGTTCGACGTGGCGGTGTTCACGAATCTGACGCAGGACCATCTCGACTTCCATGGCACGCTCGAGCGGTATCGGATCGCCAAGCGTCGGCTGTTCGAGCTGCTCGGCGAATCGCCGAAGCCCCGCCGCACGGCGGTGGTCAACGCCGACGATCCGGCCGGGACGTTGATGGTGCACGGGCTCGCCGTGGACGTGCTCACGTTCGGGCTCGGCGCCGGCGCGCGTGTCCGCGCCGTCGAGCACCAGTCGTCGATCGACGGCATCCGGATGACCGTCGAGACGCCGCGCGGCCGCGTGGCGCTGACGTCGCCGCTCGTCGGCGAGCACAACGTGATGAACCTGCTCGGGGCCGTGGCGACAGGGCTCGGGCTGGGTCTCGAGCCGCCCGCCATCGCGCAGGCGCTCGCCGCGGTCGGCACCGTGCCCGGGCGCTTCGAGCAGGTGCAGGCCGGCCAGCCGTTTCTCGTGATCGTCGACTACGCCCACACTCCCGACGCGCTCGAGCGCGTGCTGACCACGGCGCGGAAGCTGACGCGCCGGCGGCTCGCGGTCGTTTTCGGCTGCGGCGGCGATCGGGATCGCGGTAAGCGGCCGATCATGGGTGAGATCGCGGCCCGTCTCTGCGACCAGGTGTGGGTAACCTCCGACAATCCGCGATCGGAGCGGCCGGAGGCGATCATCGACGAGATCATGGTTGGCGTGCGCCGGGCTGGCGCGGCCCCGGGCCGCTTCGCGACCGAGCCTGACCGCGGGCGCGCGATTGCCGCGGTGCTCGCCTGGGCCGAGGCGGGCGATACGGTCGTCATCGCCGGGAAGGGTCACGAGACCTATCAGATCGTGGGTGCCGACACGCTCCCGTTCGACGACCGCGAGGTCGCGCGGGGGATCCTGTCGGGACAGAGGACCTAGGAGCGACCGTGCCACCATTCACCGTCCAGGACATCGTGCGAGCGACGCAGGGCGCCCTCGTCGCGGGCGACCTCGGTGTGCCCATCACGGGCGTGTCCATCGACTCGAGATCGCTCGGCGTCGGCGAAGCCTTCTTCGCGATCCGCGGCTATCGCCTGGACGGTCACGCGTTCCTGGCCGACGCGGCGTCTCGCGGCGCGGCCTGCCTCGTGGTGCACACGCTCCGCGACGACGTGCCGGCCAACGTGCCGCTGGTGCTCGTCGAGGACACGACGCGCGCGCTCGGCCTGCTGGCGGCCTACCACCGCGCGCGGTTCTCGATCCCGGTCGTGGCGGTGACGGGTTCGAACGGCAAGACCACCACCAAGGAGCTGATCGCCGGCGTGCTCAGCATGCGCTGGCACGTGCTCAAGCCGAGCGGGAGCTTCAACAACCAGTGGGGGCTTCCGCTGACGCTCCTCAAGCTGACGCAAGAGCACCAGGCGCTCGTGCTCGAGATCGGCAGCCAGCACCCGGGTGAGATCGCCACGCTCGCCAAGCTGGCCCGCCCGACGGTGGCCGCCGTGACGACGGTGGCGCACGCCCACACCGAATTCCTCGGCTCGCTCGATGGTGTTCGCGCCGAGAAGGTCGCGCTCGTCCGCGCGCTCACGCCCGAGGGGCGGGCGGTGCTGAACGCCGACGATCCGCGGGTGGTGGGAATGGCGCCCGACTCCCGCGCGCCCGTCATCACCTATGGTCGCTCGGCCGGCGCCGACGTGCGGGCGACCGGTGACATCGTCGAGCGCGGGCAGTCGCTCGCGTTCATGCTCGAGAGCGGCGGCGCGCGGGTGCCGGTAACGCTCGCGTTCGCCGGACGGCACAACGTGACGAACGCGCTGGCGGCGGCCGGCGTCGGTGTGGCGCTCGGCTGGCCGCTCGAGGAGATCGCCCGCGGTCTGTCCGAGGCACGGCCGGTGGCCGGGCGCTGCGTGTGGCGCGACGCGGGCGGCGTCAGCATTCTCGACGACACCTACAACGCGAATCCAGTCTCCGTGCGGGCCGCGCTCGAGACGGTCGCGGCACGCCGCGCTGCGTCGTCCGGGCGGCTGATCGCCGTGCTGGGCGATATGCTGGAGCTCGGCGCGATCGCCGAGGAAGCGCACCAGGACATGGGGCGCTCGGTCGTGGCGGCCGGCGCCGACGAGTTCGTCGGCGTGGGACGGCTCGCGCGCTTGGCCGTCGACAGCGCCCGCGCGGCGGGTCTGGCCCGGGCGCACCACGCGACAACGTTCGAGGACACGGTGGCCCATCTCCTCAAGGGCGTGGCTCCCGGCGACGTGGTCCTCGTCAAGGGGTCGCGGGGCATGCGCATGGAGCGGGTCGTGGACGCGCTGGTGGCGCGTCTGGCCCGATGAAAGGGACGGATGCTCTACTATTTTCTCGTCCCGCTCGCGAAAGACCACATCGTCTTCAACGTCTTTCGCTATCTGACCTTCCGGTCGTTCATGGCCCTGATCTCGGCGTTCATCATCTCGTTGGTGGTCGGCCCGTGGATCATCCGGCAATTGCGGATCGCCCAGCACGGCGGCGAGACGATCCGCGAGGACACGCCCGAGCGGCATCGCACGAAGAAGGGCACGCCCACGATGGGCGGGATCGTCATCCTCGCCTCGCTCATCGCGACGACGTTGCTCTGGGCCAATCTCGGGAACCGCTACGTGTGGGTGGTGATCCTGGCGACCGGCGGCTTCGGGCTGATCGGGATATGGGACGACACGACCAAGCTGCGCACGCGCAAGGGTCTCCCGACCCGTGTGAAGTTCGTGGCTCAGCTCGTGGTGGCCTTTGCGGTGTTGCAGCTGATCTTCTGGCAGCCGCCGAGCGTCTGGCTGCCGGTGCTGGCGATCCCCTTCTTCAAGGGCTGGCTCGTGAATCTGGGCTGGCTCTGGGTGCCGTTCGCGATCCTCGTCATCGTCGGTGCCTCGAATGCCGTGAACCTGACGGATGGGCTCGACGGGCTGGCGATCGGCCCGGTCATCATGGCCGGCGCCGCCTTCGGGGTGATCGCGTACCTCACGGGCAACTTCCGGGCCGCCGACTATCTCAAGATCCTCAACGTGCGCGGGGCGGGCGAGCTGACGGTCTTTTGCGGCGCGCTCATCGGCGCGGCGATCGGGTTTCTCTGGTTCAACTGTCATCCGGCCGAGGTCTTCATGGGGGACGCCGGCTCGCTGGCGCTGGGCGGCGCGATCGGCACGCTCGCGGTGCTGACGAAGGCCGAGCTCTTGTTGCCGCTGATCGGCGGCCTCTACGTCGTCGAAGCGCTCTCGGTGATCATCCAGGTCGCCAGCTTCAAGATAACCGGTCGCCGCGTCTTCCGCATGGCGCCCTTGCACCATCACTACGAGCTCTCGGGATGGGCCGAGCCCAAAATCGTCGTCCGGTTCTGGATCGTGTCGTTCGCGCTGGCCTTGCTGGCCATCACGACGTTGAAGCTCCGATGAGGGACGCGTGAGCCCCCTCGACGAGGTCGACATGGCCACTCGCGGTCAGGCGTACCTGCGCTCGCTCGCGGGCCGTCGCGTGACGGTGTTCGGCCTGGCCAAGAGCGGCGTCGCCGCGGCGCGCCTGCTGCGCGCGGCCGGCGCAGAGGTCGTGGGCACGGACGCGAAGCCCGTCGCCGCGCTCGCGCACGAGGTGGCCGCGCTCGCCGAGCAAGGCGTGCGGCTCCTCACCGGCCCGGGCGACCCGTCGGCCGCGTTCGCCGGCGCCGAGCTGATCGTGGTGAGCCCGGGTGTGCCGCTCGACACCCCGGCGCTCGGCTCCGCGCGCGCCCGGCAGGTGCCGATCATCGGTGAGCTCGAGCTCGGCTGGCTGGCGACGGAGGCGGACACGATCGCGATCACCGGGACAAACGGCAAAACGACAACGACGGCGCTGACGGGGTCGATCCTGGCCCTGCAGCCACGGCCCGTGCTGGTCGCCGGTAACATCGGCACGCCGCTGGCCGCGCACGCGCTGACGTTCCCGCCCGACGGTCTCGTCGTGTGCGAGGTCTCGAGCTTCCAGCTGGAGACCACCGAGCTGTTTCAACCGAGGGTCGCGGTGGTGCTCAACCTCACCCCCGACCATCTCGACCGTCACGGGACGTTCGAGGCCTATGCGGACGCCAAAGCCCGGATCTTCGCGAACCAGACGCCGGCCGACTGCGCGGTCCTGAATGCCGACGACGAGCCGACGCGGGCGCTGGCGTCGCGGACGAGCGCGCCCATCGTGTGGTTCAGTCGGCGCCGCGAGCTCTCTCACGGGGTCTTCGTACGCGACGGTCGGATCGCGGCGAAGCTCAACGGGCACGTCGAGGAGATCTGCCCCCTGTCGGAGATCTTCCTGCGCGGCCAGCACAACGTGGAGAATGTCCTGGCCGCGACCGCGTGCGCCCTCTGGACCGGCGTCTCGCCCGCGGCGATCCGTACCGCCATCGGTCGCTTCCGCGGCGTCGCGCACCGGATCGAGTGGGTCCGCGATCTCGCGGGCGTGAAGTTCTACAACGACTCGAAGGGCACGAACGTCGACTCTACCTTGCGGGCGCTCGAGAGCTTCTCGGAGCCGATCGTGCTGATCGCGGGCGGCAAGGGCAAGGGCCAGGACTTCAAGCCGCTCGCCGCCGCAGCCCGTGGCCGGGTCGCCCACGTGGTGCTGATCGGCGAGGACGCCGCGAAGATCGGCGCCGCGCTCACTGACGCTGGTGTGGCGGTGACCTATTCCCGTTCTCTCCAGGAAGCGGTCGATCGGGCGCGCGCCGTGGCGACGCCGGGCAGCATCATGCTGCTCTCGCCGGCCTGCGCCTCCTTCGACATGTTCGATAACTTCGAACATCGCGGTGAGGTATTCAAAAAAATCGTGGAGCGGCTCGACTGATGTCGAGAACGCAGCTTCGCTGCGGCGAGCACCGCGGCGAAATGTCCCGCACGTTCCTCCGAACGGTGGGGGGGTATGGGGGAGGAGCGGCGCTCGCTCCCCCCCATTCCACCTAATGCCCCGGAAGCTCGCGCCCGACATCTGGCTTTTCGGAGTCGCCGTCGTTTTGCTCTCGGCGGGCGTGGTGATGGTCTACTCGGCGAGCGCGATCGTGGCGGCCGACCGCTTCCACGATCCGTACTTTTTTCTCAAGAAGCAGATCTTCTGGGCGCTGCTCGGCGCGGCCTGCTTGTGGATGGCGATCCGCGTCGACTATCGCCGCCTCGAGACGTTCGTCCTGCCGCTCCTGATCTTCGCGGGCATCCTCCTCGTGCTGGTACTGGTCTCGCCGTTCGGCCAGGCGATCAACGGCACCCGGCGCTGGATCAGGCTCGGGCCCGTCTCGTTCCAGCCGGCCGAGCTGGCCAAGCTCGCGCTCGTCGTCTATCTCGCCGCGTTTCTCGCGAAGAAGGGCGAGGAGATCTCCGATTTCAAGCGCGGGCTCGTACCGCCGCTCGCGATAGCCGGTGTCCTGGCCTTGCTCGTCCTGGCTCAGCCGGATCTCGGCAATTGTCTGACGCTCATCACGCTCACGTTCACGCTCCTGTTCCTGGCCGGCGGCCACGCGCGTCACCTCGGCTTCATCCTGCTCGCGGCTCTGCCGCCGCTCGTGGTGGCGATCTGGATGGCGCCCTACCGGCTGCGCCGCATCTTCGCGTTCATCGATCCGTGGTCCGATCCACGGGGCAGCGGGTTCCAGATCATCCAGTCGTGGCTCGCGTTCGGAAACGGCGGGATCTTCGGCCAGGGCATCGGCGCCTCGCGCCAGAAGCTCTTCTATCTCCCGGAATCGCACACCGACTTCATCTTCGCGATCGTCGGCGAGGAGCTCGGCCTGGTGGGCGCGCTCACCATTGTCGCCCTCTTCGTCGTGCTCATCTGGCGCGGGCTCCGGATCGGTCTCAGAGCGCCCGATCCCTTCGGCGGCTACCTGGCGCTCGGGATCACCGTGCTGATCGCCACCCAGACGCTCGTGAACCTGGGTGTCGTGACCGGTCTGTTGCCCACGAAAGGCCTGCCGCTGCCATTCATCTCGTTCGGCGGCTCGGCCTTGCTGGTCACGATGCTCTCGACGGGAGTGCTCCTGAACATCTCCCAGCAGGCCCATGTTTAAGCGCTACCAGCAGATCCACTTCGTGGGGATCGGCGGCATCGGCATGTCCGGTATCGCCGAGATCTTGCTGAACCTGGGCTACCGGGTGACCGGCTCGGATCAGAAGCGGAGCGACGCGGTCGAGCGGCTGGCCGAGCTGGGCGCGAAAGTGTTCATCGGGCACCAGGCCTCGAACGTGGAGGGCGCGCACGTCGTGGTCTACTCGTCGGCCGTCTCGCGCGACAACGTCGAGGTGCACGCCGCGCGCGAGCACCAGATCCCGACGATCCCGCGCGCCGAGATGCTGGCCGAGCTGATGCGGCTCAAGTACGGCATCGCGGTCGCCGGCACGCACGGCAAGACCACGACCACCTCGATGGTGGGCGCGGTCCTGGCCGAGGGCCGCCTCGACCCGACGATCGTCGTGGGGGGGCGGGTCAGCAGCCTGGGCTCGAACGCGCGGCTGGGCCAGGGCGAATTTCTCATCGCCGAAGCCGACGAGTCCGACGGCTCGTTCCTGAAGCTGGCGCCGACGATCGCGGTCGTGACGACCGTCGACGCCGAGCATCTCGATCACTACGGGAGCCTCGACGCGATCCGCGACGCCTTCGTCGCGTTCGTCAACAAGGTGCCGTTCTACGGCTCAGCCGTCCTCTGCCTGGACCAGCCGAACATCCAGCTCCTGATTCCACGGATCGAGAAGCGGATCATCTCGTACGGCCTGGAGTCGGGCGCCGATCTCGTCGCGCGACGTCTGCAGCTCTCGGGCATGACCAGCCGCTTCGAGGTCTATCAACGCGAGAGCCTGCTCGGCGAAGTCGCGCTCCAGATCCCGGGCCGCCACAACGTGCTCAACGCGTTGGCGGCGATCGGCGTAGGGCTGGACCTGGAGATCCCGTTCGCGACAATTCAGCGGGCACTGGGCGGATTCTCGGGGGTCCAGCGCCGCTTTCAGATCTTGGGGCGTGCCCGTGACGTCACGGTGGTCGACGATTACGGTCATCACCCGGCGGAGATCCGAGCGACCCTGGCTGCCGCCAAGGCCGGGTTCGACTGTCGGGTCGTGACGGTGTTTCAGCCGCACCGCTACACGCGCACCATGCACCTGCGACAAGAGTTCCTCACGGCGTTCAACCTGGCTGACGTGTTGATCGTGATGGACATCTACGCGGCCGGCGAGCCGGCGATCCCCGGTGTCTCGGGCCGGGAGCTCGCCGACGGGATCCGGTCACACGGACATCGCGATGTCACTTACCTCGGCAGCGACCGCACGCGCATCGTCGAGTACCTCGCGGAGGTCGTCCGTCGCGGCGATCTCGTGATCACGCTCGGCGCCGGCGACGTGAGCCAGCTCGGCCCGGAGCTGCTGAAGCGCTTGGACGCGACTCGTTGACTGGGAGGGCCACATGCTAGGAGAGATCCGGGGGGAAGTACGGTTCAAGGAGCCCCTGAGCTTCCACACCTCGCTCCGCATCGGCGGCACCGCCGACATCTTCGTCGTGCCACAGGACGTGGACGACATTCGCCATGCGCTCATGTTCGCCGAGCGCGAGCAGCTGCCGGTCTCGGTGATCGGCGGCGGCAATAATTTGCTCGTCAAGGACCGCGGGGTCCGCGGCGTCGTCCTGCGCCTCGAGGGTTGCCTGGGGCGCGCCGAGTTCCACGGTGAGGAGGCGATCGCCGGCGCCGGTGTGTCGCTCTCGGCGCTGATTCGTGAGGCGGCCGCCCTCAATCTCGGCGGTATCGAGTGTCTCGTCGGGATTCCCGCCACGATCGGTGGTGCCCTGGCGATGAACGCCGGAACGGCCGACGGCTGGATCGGCGACTTCGTCAGCGCGGTGTACTTCCTGCACCCGGACGGCTCGCTCGGCGAGTTCAAGCCGGCCCCGGGCACGTTCACCTACCGGAACTTCAACGCGCCACCCGGCGCCGTGCTGATCGGCTGTCGCCTTCGGCTCCATCGCAAGCCGCTGGCCGAGATCCAGAAGGAGATGAAGCAGCGCCTCAAGGTCAAGAAGTCCACCCAGCCGCTGGCGCTCGCCTCGGCCGGCTGCGTCTGGAAAAATCCGGCCGGTGATGTCGCCGCGCGGATGATCGAGAAGAGCGGCCTCAAGGGCAAGCGCATCAACGGCGCGGAAATTTCGTCTAAGCACGCGAACTTCATCGTGAACCGCGGCGGCGCGACCGCCGCCGACATCCTCGCCCTCATGGACCTGACGCGCGAGCGGGTGCAATCACACTTCTCGGTGACGCTCGAGAACGAGATCAGGATCCTCGGCGAGTAGATGCCGAGCGGTCTCATCTCGCCGAGAACCCGGGCGTCGGCGCTCGCCGACATGGGTGAGCGCTCGGCGTTCGTCGCCGGTCAGCGCGTAGGCCGCCCGCGGCGCGCGCGGCCCCGCCGGCGCGCCCGCCTGCGCCGGCTGCTCGGCTCCGTCCTGGCGACCATGGCCATCACCGCCGCCGGCGGCGCCGGCCTGCACTGGATGCTCACGACGCAGCATTTCGCGGTGACGAGCGTCGAGGTGCGCGGCGTCTCGCGCGTGGCGCCCGACCAGATCCTGGCGGTGGCCGCGATCCAGCAGGGCACGAACATCTTCCGGCTCGACACGATCGACGTGATCGGTCGCGTCGAGGCGCTCCCGGAGGTCCGCCGCGCCGACGTCGTGCGCGAGCTGCCGAACCGGGTCGTGATCAGCGTCGAGGAGCGGCGCCCCTTCACCCTGGTCCACGGCGGTCGCCTGCACTGGATGGATGAGGAGGGCCGGCTGCTCGGCGCCTCGCCCGAGGCGGTGGCGCCGCCGATGCCCGTCATCAGCGGCCTGTCGGCGGACGAGCTCGCGTCGATGCGCACGGCCCCCGGGCCGAAGGCCCGCGCGGCGATCGGCGTGATCCGCGCCCTCCTGCGCAGCGGCAACTGGCTCACCGCCGAGATCTCGGAGATCGACATGAGCCGCCGCGAGGGGCCGGTGCTCTACACGGTCGACGGCGTCGAGGTACGCCTGGGCACCGAGGACTGGGACGAGCGCCTCGCGCGCCTCGAAGGCTTGCTGGCGCAGATCGCGATGCAGGACGTGCGGACGGTCGATCTCCGGTTCCGCGATCAGGTGGTCTTCCAGCGGAGCAGCATCCGATGAAGCGCGCGAAGGCGCCCGATCTCGTCGTCGGCCTGGACGTCGGCACCACGAAGGTCTGCGCGATCATCACCGAGCCCGCGCCTCGGGGCAGCCTGAACGTCATCGGCGTCGGCAGCGCGCCCTCGCGCGGGCTCCGGCGCGGGATCGTCGTCAATATCGACTCGACGGTCGAGGCGATCAGGGCTGCCGTCGCCGAGGCCGAGCAGATGGCCGGGGTCGAGATCTCGGGTGCCTACGCGGGGATCGCCGGCGGCCACATCCGCGGCGTGAACAGCCGCGGCGTCGTCGGGATCACCGGCAAGAACCACGAGGTGAGCGACGCCGACGTCGAGCGCGTGATCGAGGCCGCGCGGGCGATCAATCTGCCGCAGGACCGCGAGATCATCCACGTGCTGCCGCAGAGCTTCGTCGTCGACGACGGCGACGGCGTGCGCGAGCCGATCGGCATATCGGGCGTGCGCCTCGAGGTCGAGGTGCACATCGTGACGGGCACCGTCACCTCGGTCCAGAACGTGGTGCGCTCGGTCAATCGCGCGGGCCTCGCCGTCCAGGACATCGTGCTCGAGCCCCTCGCCTCGGCCGAGGCGGTGCTGTTCGACGACGAGAAAGAGCTGGGCGTGGTCGTGATCGACATCGGCGGTGGCACGACGGACGTCGCGCTGATGCGCAACGGCGCCGTCTGGCACACCGTCGTGCTGCCGCTGGGGGGCGATCACATCACCAATGACATCGCGATCGGGCTGCGCACGCCGACCGCGGATGCCGAGGACATCAAGAAGCGCTACGGCTGCGCGCTGACCGCGCTGGTACCGGCCGAGGAGACGGTCGACGTGCCGTCCGTCGGCGGCCGCAAGCCGCGGCAGCTGTCGCGGCAGCTCCTCTCGGAGATCATCCAGCCGCGCGTCGAGGAGATCTTCACCTTGGTGGCGCGCGAGCTCGCCCGGGCCGGGTTCCAGGACGCGGCGACGGCGGGCGTCGTCGTCACGGGTGGCACGTCGATCATGGAAGGAGTCCCCGAGCTCGCCGAGGGCATCTTCGATCAGCCCGTGCGCCGCGGGGTGCCGATCGGCATCGGCGGGCTGGCGGACGTGATCGAGAGCCCGATCTACGCGACCGGCGTCGGCCTGGCGCTCTACGGCGCGCGCACGGGCGCGCCGGGTGAGTCCGGCGCGAGCCCGGGGCCCGTGGGCCGCCTGGCGCGACTCGTGACGGGGTTTCTCGGTGACCTCTTCTAGGCCGGGTCGAGACGGACGTCAGCCGCATCTGTTCACGTCAGACGTGATCCGTTCACGCAGCCGGAGGCGTACCTCCGGCGATCACTCACAGGAGGAATCGATGGAGAAGGATCGCGCGCGGCGCCCGCTCTTCGAGCTCGAACAGACCGCACAAGCCGCAAAGATCAAAGTCATCGGGCTCGGCGGGGGCGGCGGCAATGCGGTGAGCCGCATGATGGCCGCGCAGTTCACGGGGGTCGAGTTCATCGT